>JACCDO011229868.1_pt1 | contig 11968 bp, 22 predicted proteins | sample 7446101 | NCBI WGS metagenome assembly JACCDO01 (sample SAMN15323440, study PRJNA562643) | freshwater metagenome | isolation source: river surface water | place: USA:Blue River Watershed | collected 2017-08-16 | reverse complement strand
GTTAGAAGATGAAAAACTTATCATAAATAGATACAAGACTGATAAGAAATATGGTACAATTGAGGTTAAACTTCCTGTTAAAATAAGAGACATCATCCGGAAAGTCTTCCGAAAACGTGAAGAAATATTTCCAAAGCTTAGAGGTGAAAATGCCCTTCTCCTTAACAGTGAACTTAACCGTATGTCTAAAGTAAATTTGATACAAAATCTTAATACTATTTTCAAAAGAAAAGTATCAGTAACAATGCTCAGAAAAAGTTATATAAGTGAAAAATATCCAGTAGAATATACAATAGAGGATATGGAAAGAGATGCAAGAATAATGGGTCACTCCGTATCATTACAGCAGTCTACTTATAGAAAGAGAACTTAAACAAATCATATTCTTATTAGAAGATGAAAATGATTACTTTAATTTAGCTACGAGTTGTAGTGAATATATTCCTATCCTGGACATATTTATTACGAGGAATAGCTATGCAGGTTTTGATAATCTATTCAACTTCACATTGTTTAACATCATAGAATGAATCTTCATATCTATAATTACCTCTTGAGTAGTCGAGTGAATCGATGTAATCTTCAAGTCGTTGTTCATGAGATTTCTCTTCGTTTGTCAATAGTTTGATATTCTTTGGTAAATCTTCTTCGTATATTTGTTCGAGAAGTTCTATGTTTAGTTTAATAGCAAGGTCTATAGCTTTATCTTTTGTATAGAAACTCTTTTCTATACAGAAAAGAGTTTCTCCAGCACAAGAACTATGACCGTTATAACATACACAATAACAAGTTTTTTTCATGTACTGGATGTATTTTTATTTTTTTAAGTTAAAAAATGAAATTATTATTGAAATCATATGATAACAAATGCCGAGAGGAAGAGACAAGTTAGATTTAGAATGGGCAAGACACTTTCTACGCAAATACGAACAGGAACATGACCTAAGAATCCGAAAAGATAAAGGAGAAATTGACGCTATACTTAGAAAACTCATGTATGAAAGTGATTTTTACTGTGAAGAAGAAGATTTAGAAGACATCGTTGATGAACTTTTTGATGAAATTTAAAGAACTATTCTTTGAGATATCCATAAAATGAATATTTCATGGAATCTGGCTTTAATAGATAATGAAGATATTAAGCAGTATAAACAAACTCTTATATTAGAAGATATACATCAAGCTGCACCTTCACGTAGGAAGAACATTTCCAATAGAAGCTGTTTTTTGTACAAAAAACGTAATTTACCCTTCTCTTGTTGACAAAGACATTGGTTGTGGAATGAAACAGATTTAGATATTGATAATACTTAGTACATATCTTGAATCATATAGACGATTTAATTATTATTAATTTACGATAAAATATATAAAATAAAATGAATATCTTATTGTATATGGATATCTTATCTAGATACAATATAGATCCTTATGACATTTTAGGTATAGACTCTATGTCTGACATGGAGACTATTAAGAGAGCTTATAAAATGAAAGCAATGGTTCTTCATCCTGACAAAACAAATGGAAAAACAGAAGCAGAATTTAAAATTCTTGTTTTATCATATAAATATGCTAAGAAAAACTGTATAAATTCTCCTGTAGCTTCTCAAAATGAATTGAGAAACCGTCCTCAAGAAGACTCTCAGTATTCCAAACCAGAAGAGTCTTCTTTTAATAAGAATGTATATAATACCGACTTTGAAAGCAAAGAGGAACGCAGTCGTCTTTTTTCTGATGACCAAATAGACTTTGATACATTTGAAAAGCAGATGAAAAGAATACAAAATTTACCTACAAGTTATACGGCAGAATCCTTTTATAAAAAGGATATTTTAGAAAAGATGAAGACTAGAGGTAAGTTTGATTTAGACAAGTTCAATGCTTTCTTTTTAAAACTTAAAAAAGAAGGAAAGACTTCAACAGACCTTGTTAAAGTAGAAAGAGTAAAGGCTGTTAATGAAGATGACTCGTATATGAGAGTAAATATACATGACGGTATGGTAATAAATTATGATAATACAAAAGACTCTGGTAATTACAAAGAAAACTACATTGTAACTCAAGATGACATAAACGCCTTGCTTCAGATAGATTTAAATATGATTGACAAACTTATAAAAGAACATAAAAAGGATACAGAAAAGATACCAACTAGAAAGATAAAGGAAATGATGAGGAAAAAATCACAAAATATAGCAATAGATAGAACTAAATCTTACTCGCAATTAGAAAGAGAGTTAGAACTAAAGAACATGACAAAGATACAAGAAGAAAAGAAAAAACAAGAGGAAATTGTACATAGATACAAACATATCTATACAAAATCATTACCGCCTGGTTATCAGTTTATAGATTAAATTTAAAGACAAAAAAATATATTCAACTATAATGGACAAAGAACTCACAAAAGAATCTGTTACCGAAATTCTCATCAGGTGTGTTGTAGCAGGGCAATCTAAAGGGGCATATTCTATCAAAGATGCTTCTTTTCTTTATAAAGCAGTAACACAGATAAAAGAAGATAAAGGAAGAACAAAGGAAAATTACGATGCTCTAGTTAGGGCAGTTGTTGTTGCAAATGGAAAAGGTACATATGCTTTAGAAGAAGCAGCACTCATTGAAAAGGTTGTAGAGTTTCTTGACAAAGAAGGAATGATTACTTCTGGTTCACGTACGAAAGAAAATTAAATATTTTTTCTAAGATTAATTTATGTTAGAAAAAATATCAAAACAGCTCGTAGAGTTGATAATAGAACAATGCAAAGAAGAAAATAACAAAAGAGTCATAAAAAATACTATCATAGACCCTCTCATAATGCATATTCTTTTACAGATACAACCATTTGCTATAGCAGCGATAGTTTATTTTATTTCTATGTTTATTATGATAATAATACTTCTTATTATAGTTCTCTATCCTGGAAAGTGATTTTTTCCTTAATTAGTCTTATAATAGAAGGATAGTTGTGAAACTCTGCAAGTAAAAGAGGGGTTTCTCCATATTCGTTCATTGCTTCTACATTATCTGATAATTTGACCATCATTTCGAGTAATTTTACGGGATATTGATCTTTGATAGCTAATAAGAGAGGGGTGCTTCCCTCTTTGTTTTTAATATCAACCGAAGCACCTTCTTCTAAAAGAGTATCTATGATGTTTGTTTTTAAGTTATTAATTATAGCGTAATGAAGAGGAGTATTACCATCTCCATCTACAACTATATCAGGATAAATATCCTTAGATAGTAATTTTTGTAATATATCTATGTCATCCATACTTAGTATATTTTTAAAATTCCTATCATCTATGTATTCAATATTATCCAATATAAGTTCAATCATAGGTTTATTTTCTGTTTGTGTTGCTATCATTAAAGGCGACAACTCATTATAATCTATAGATAAATCTGCTCCATTTTGTATAAGTAATTGTGCTATATCTAGATTTTTATAAAGTATAGCAAGAATTACAGGAGTGTAGCCTAATCTATCATGTTGATTGACATTTACTCCTCTATCGATTAACACTTCTATCTCGTCTATGTCGTTATTTTCGATTGCTGAAAACAATTGTGGTTCTAATCCGTTTTCAGAAGGGGTTTCCTGAAATGTATCCAACCAAGCCTCTCTTACGTTCATATAATCATTATTAACAATCCATTTTATAAGCTCTCGAACTATAGTTATTTTATATTCTCTTAACTGTATGTCCTTTTCTACAGGTATTACTACATTTTCAGGAAAAATACCCCATCCACTTGGTATAGAAACATTATAATATTCTAACAATATGTTTAAAAAATTATTGACGGTATGTCTATTAGCACCTAAAAATTTTTCAATACCTACAGTATAAGGTAAGTAGTTTGAAAGTTGATTTACCATAGCTCCTAAGTTAGTTTCAGAAGAGTAAACATCCATATCGAACTTTTTTCCTTTAAGTAATTTGAATTTTTCATACTCTTCTTCTATATACTTCAATGCTTCTTCATCAAATGGAACGTTTGTATAAGGATTTTTTGGATTGTTATTTACAAATACATTTTTGTAAATACCTTCTATTTCAAAGCAATATTGTTGGTCATTTTGAGAAATTGTAAGTAATTCTCTAGAATCTATATCCTGGACGTCTGTTCCTGATATAGGATCCATTGTATTCGCACAAAGGTCTTCTTGGAGTGTTTTCTTATATGCCTCCTTTTTATCTTGAAGTATTTTTGCAAGTTTTGAGCATATTTCTGTTCTTGATAGACTAATACTAATGTCGTATTTTTGAGCTATTCTATTAATTTCTTCTCTATCCAGACCATCGAATACGTCGCATTGTATTTGGTAATTCCACCTAGAGTCTAACCAGTTTTTGAGTTTTTCTTTAAGAGACATAACTTAATATCAGAAAAGAAAAAAAAATAGGATAATTACTTTCTCTTAATCTGGAAAAATTCTTCTATATAAGGATTGTAATCCTCATAAGCACTGACATAATTTGCTTTAACTGTTGGTTTATTTGTAACGTATGGAGGTATATCGTAAGAATCAAATCCTTTTTCATAAGTGTCGTATATCAACTTTTGTTCTTTTTCTTTATAGTATTTCCCTATTAGTTCTGTATTATTGACACTAAATCCTTCTTTTAGTTTTTCAGAAATTTCTTTTCTTATTTGATGTAAAATCAAGTCTATTTTGTAATCAATTATGTTCTGATAATCTTCTTTTTTTGCAAATGATTTCAGTATAGTGACTGTAGAGAACACAAAAACAAAATAGTAAAACAGAAACTCAATAAGATTCATCTTTCTATTACACAAAGAAAAAAATTATTTTATTATTCATCGGGAAGTTTCCAGAGCTCAGATACAGACTCTACGAACCTACTGAACATCTCTTCGTGTGTTTCTCCAGTGGACATTACAGTTTCTTCATCTGAATCTTTTCTAAAACATATACAAGTGTAACCTTTGTCAGATTTAAATGTCCCCCATACGTAAGCTCCAGGTAAAGCTTTACCTCTTATTTGTTTACCATAAGGACTTAAATCGTTATCTCTTTTTGTAGTATTGAGAAAGTCATCTTTGACATAATCTATCAGGTCTTTTTTAGATTTTATATCGAAATAGTGCATCTAAATTCTATAAGTTTTTAAGCGTCAAATTTAGATTATTATTTTGATTTCCTTTTTTTAATGGGTATTATAGAGCAATTAAAAAAAGAAAGGATAAAGAAGAACACTACTTTAGATAGTCTTATAGATAGACTATACGAAGAGCTTCTTAAAATGATAAAGTTTAAAAACAAGAACCATATCACGCATATGGTATATAATGTACCACATATATTTGTAGGTTTTCCCCTCTATGATATAGAAGAAGTTACTTACAAATTGAGTAACTTCTTGAAAAAACAAGGATTTAAAACAACAGTTAACAGAAGAGATATCTATATCTCTTGGTAATCAAGAGAGGAAGTAAAGTAGGAGATTCGATAACAATACATCTTTTTCTGGACACCATAACAATTCCACAAGAAGATATGCAAATACAATATGTTTCCATTTCTTAAAAGTTCTTATAACTAAGAGAAATATGAGCATATAAGTAGTCACATTACATTCAATAAAAGGTACTTTTACCAATGAAGAAGAGAATATATAACTAGGCGATATAGAATCTTCTTTATGGAATAATCCATCAACAATCTTGTTCATATGTAAAGGAAAGTTTAAATTCTGTGTAGACTCCTCCGGAGTTATTATCTGTCTTGCTAGTTTTTTCTTAGAAGAAAACACATTGAAATTTTTCGATAAGAAATAAAACTGAAGATCAATGTGATAGTACATCTTTCGCATTGTATCTATTAATCGCCCAACGGATCTTTTATTTATTACGTAACAGTGAAATCCAAGAGGTAATCCAGTTGGTATAGTGTATGTTTTTGCATTTTTATGTACGTTTCCTTTAGGAAATTCAAACATACTAAAAAGATTCATATTATAATACCCGAGATAAAGGAAATCCCATAGAGGATTTAATCTGTTTATTTCGTGTAAAATAACCTCTAAGTTGGGTTGAAAATCTTGTGAGATAATACAGTCATCCTCCATTATTATACCATAGTCTTCATTATCCCTTTTAAACTCTTTCCATGCTTTAACATGACTGGCATAACATCCTATCATGGACCTTGAACATAACATACCAGAGGGTTTATAACAAAGTTTCTCTATTTCATCAGATGACATGTCTTTTCCATATATAGCATCTATTCTTTTGTGAGGTATTGTAGTCTTGTTAAGTTGTGTTAGTAATTTCTTTTTTCTTTCTTTAGATTTCTTCAAATTGATATAGTATATCTTCATTGACATATAAGAAAGAAAAAAAAATTCATGGTTAAGCAACAGATGAGTACATCTATCATACTCTTTGTCATCCAAGCATGGTTAAGAATAGACAGAGTCTATAGAGGAATTCGTAGCAATAAAGTTAAGAATACCAGTTGGGTCTATCAAGCTACTGAAGACCGACAACAAACTTATAATACTTCTAACTCTATAGATTTTCATTTAAAAAGAGAGTGGATTGTATATATTTCCAGAATATTCATACATTTTGATGGTAAATGTACCTCCAAGTTCTGGAATAGTGACGGAGTCCCCGTCATATAATTCAATCTTTTTAGGATTTTCTATAGGTATTTTAACATTGTTTCGCGAGCTATCTATTACATAATAATAATAATTTCTGTCAATTCTATAGAGATAAAGAGGAAAAACAAGAGAAGAACTAAAGATATATCCTATATTAGAAGCAGAAGCTGGAACTTGTATAGGTCCAATGTATTTTCTTTCAGGATATACTTCTTGTGATTTGATTTCTATAGGAATTTCATTTCTTGGTTGTTTTTTAACCAGTTCTCTTTTACATGCATCTAATTCTCTATTAGAGAACACTACAACTAAAGAGATTATAGTAATTACTAAAGCTGATATTGTATATAATGTAAAATTGTTGAAACAAATCATATATTATATATAACAAAATTTCTAAAATTAAATTTATCACATATCAGAATACAACTTTTGATTCTCCAAATCAACTATACCTACAACTCCGGAGCCAATTTGCTCTGTGATTATATCACTACCTTTTTGGAGAATAGCTTTAATTATGTCAACATCATCGTCATACTCTTCAAATATAGAGCTATAATAATCATCCTCGCAAAAATGGAATAAATCATCTATAGGGTATACACTCGCTTCCCCATGCTTATAATAGCATTTGAATACAAGGTATTTAGCTTGAGAAATATCTGTTGAATCATCACCACATAAAGTATTCCAAACGTCTAGAAGTTCTTGTTTATATTCAGGTGTTTTAAAATATTTTTTGTCTATATTGTGTTTAATCAAATATTTTCTTAAAGCATTATCCATCTTTGCAATAGTAGCAAAATCATCAATGGGGTTATTTTCGATAAAATCTCTATAATATAGTTCAATACGATATCGTTCCATACGTTATTAATCCTACAGGATTATTTCCTGTAGGAAAATTAAATCTTCATAGAATCTAATTGAAAAGACAAACCGTTTGGATTGTATCCTTCATCTGGCCTCTCTATCAAGGAAATAACTCCTTCTCTGAGTTCTATGATTGGAAAGGAAGGATCAAGAGGTTCTCCTATTATAAAGTTTTCTCTATCCCATTTTGAAGAGTATATTTCTTCTTTTATACTTTGTAATAAAACATAGTCAGTAAGAGACTCCTTTCTCATAACGAATAAGAATTTAAATTCTTCTCCTAAACATTCATTGTAAAAAAAATAAAGGGTTGTCATTATGACATGAGTCTCCAGTGCAAAATTACACGGGAGACATTTAATAACTAACATTTTGTATGATATGTTCTATGGCTTCGATAACATCGGCATAATAATCAGAGTTCAAGAGGTCAGATATAGTCACATCTTCATCTAATTCTATTTTCATAAACTTATCGATAATGTATTCTTTTTTAGAGGGGTCCATTACGTAATCGAAAGACAGAATAATTTATTCTGTCTATGGTGTAGAATCAATGAAATCTATAATCATTTTGTCAATTTGTTGAACAAGAATAACTTTTGTAACTTTGCAATCTGTTGTAAAAAATTCATTTATTTTTTGTTTTATGAAAAGGGATTCGCCAGTAAAGTTGATATATTTTATATAACGTTGATATCTGATATGAGATGAATTTATAACGGTATTGTATGCTAAAAGCAAATCATTTAGTGGGTATTGCTGACTTTTTAGAAGTTTTTGGTATTCTTCATAAGAATCTGATACTAGACTAGAATCTAATAGATCTGTTAATTCATCCATATCCATATCTCTTCTGTTAACTGAGAAGAGACATGTAAAAAAATCATTTTTTAATTAAAAAACATTTGAGATAATGTGTTCTATTGCTTCAATAACATCATCATAGTAATCTTTATTCAAAAGGTCGGCTATGGTTACCTCTTCATCTAATTCAATTTGCATAAATTTATCAATAACATATTCTTTTTTACAGGGGTCCATTACGTAATTAAACCTTGTAGGATATCCTACAAGGTTTAAAAGTTTAATCATTTTGTTCAAAGATAAGTTCTATTTGTTGTTTTTTTTCTTCTTCTGTCATTTTATCAGACTCTGGAATAGAGTCTGATGATTTTACAGAAGCAGTATCAGATGTTTTTTTTAGATGTATAGAGCACGTTTGTTCTCCTTTTGCTGGTTTTTTAGAACATCTTTTTCCAGCTTTAGTAGTAGCTACACATGTAACTGTAGCCGTGGTTGTGGCTTCTGATGTTTTTACTTCTTCTTTTTTTGGTGCTTTTACTATTTTAGTGAGCTTTTCTTTTATTTTTGAAATAACATCTTCTTCTACTTTTTCTTCAGTGAGAATCTTAGATATAAAGTCGATTTGGTCTTCTGTAAACTTCATTTCGTTATCAATAAACTATAACGAAAAAAAATCATTTTTTTAAATGTGAAATTTCTCCATGGTGGTTTCCACAGCTGTTTGTTCGGGAATAACAACAGTTTGTGATGGAACTACCACTGGCACTTCTATGTAATCTCCTTGTTCGTTGACTTCAGCTTTAATTACACCTTCTTGTTCTGGTAATTGTACAACTTGTGCAGCAACGAGCACATCAGTTTCTTTTGGTTCAACGTATTTTATAACTCTTTGCTCTTGGACGTTTTCTATCGTTTGAGCAGGAATATGAACAGGTGCTTCAACGGCAGTTCCATTTCCTATATCAATCATAACAGATTGAATCTGAGATTCAATATTTAATTGTGATATAGCAGGCATCCATGGTTGTGGATCAAAAACAGAAGAATACATATCAGTTGTTTTTATCTCTTTTGAAAATGGTTCTACGACTCTTTCCATAAAAATCTTTGGATATTCTGCTAAATCACTCATAGTCATACCTTCAAAACCTTCTTTAAGAGTCAGCATAAGTATTAAAGCCAAAACCAAAATACCGATTGCTATATATTTCCAATTAGTTCTTACAAAAGTGGTTATGTGATTCATATATAAGTATAAATAGAAAAAAATAAAAAATTTTCATTCCATTTTTTATAAATGCAAAGGTGTAAAAAACCATACGTAAAGGATCCAAATACAAAAAAGTGTACAAAAAACAAGAAAGTAGTAACGAAGGTAGAATGTAGAAAGGCTAAGGTAAAGAAAGTAATGGGAGAGTTCAAAAGAAAACAATTAAAAACTCACAATATAACAGTTACATCTGTTAAACAAGCTATAGCAATTGCTCTTTCTATTGCAAAAAAGGCATGTTAAAGGTATTTTTATTTAACTAGTTAAGATAATCTTTATGAAGATAATGATGCTAACTTTTTTAAATGTAGATACTCTCAATCGGACGAACTACAGTATATAGATATGGCTTATCAAATGGATGAAGAAATGCAAGACACTCCAAAGAGGGCTTGAAACAGACGAAGACATCCCAATGAATGAAATTGAAGATACTCCAAATACAAGGAGGTTTTCAGATGAATATGTGGAGAGTCCTCGAAAGAGGGGGTTCTCACGCGATTTTAGTTAAAGGTACAATTTTTTTATTTTTTATTTTGAATTAACATAACATGAAGATCCTTGTAATAGGAGGGGGTCCTGTTGGACTTTACTGCTCTTTAAGATTTAAGATGAAATATCCTTCATCTGATATTACTATAGTAGAGAAAAGAAGTAAATATACTAGAGACCAGATTCTTCTTGTTAAAAGACCCTTTTTTTCAAAATTACCTAAAAACGTAAGAGGTGAGTTATGGGGAGTGCAAAAAAAAGGATGTTACATAGACGCCCCGCCTCTTACAAAAAATGCAAGATGTCTATATAGAAGTAAAGATTTAAACATGAGTATAAGAACTGCTGATTTAGAAATTAGTATGAGAAATGAAGCAAACAAAATGGGTATAGAATTTATAGAAATGGAGATTACAGAAGATTCGTTTAAAGAACTGTACAGAGAATACAAACCAAAATTTGTTTTTGGTTGTGATGGAGCAAACAGTGTTGTAGCTAAAGTTTTAAATACAGAAAAAAAGGTTGAACCAACCTTTTACGGAATGGGGGTTACATTCCGTACAGACACTCCTATACAAAAAACGAAATCTCTTCTGAGCTCTCCTCAGCACAGATATAGAGGTTTTAGTTCTCAAACTAAAGATGGTTATGTTGGAATAAACATCTCTAAAAAAGAATTTGAGGATACAAAAAATGTAGAAAACTTAGCAAAAAATGCTTTAAAATTTTACGGTTTTGATGATACAAAAGATATCAAAACTTGGAAATTTGAAATAAATCCAGGAGTTGTAGATAAGGTATGTAAAGGAAAGATATATCTTATAGGAGATTCTGCTCTGACCACGCATTATTTTACAGCAAGTGGTGTAAATATGGGTTTTGAATGCGTGGATTATCTGTATGACAATATATCTAAAAAGGATATGTGTAAAAATTATAAAAAATTTATAATTTCTTTACATGATTTGTCCTCTCAAGCTATTGAGAATGTAGATTTAAAACATAAAAAGACTTTAGCAAAATGTAATAAACTAGATAAGAAAAAAGTAAAAGAAATGTCTATAACAAAAGGTATAACTACTCATTTACCGTTTAAAGAATTATGTTACTTGGTAAAAGATATGTTATAAGGCACCCCAAAATTTAATATATTCGTTTGCTTGTTTCTTTCCAAAGAAATTCTTTCTATCGCAAAGAAATCGTTTTATCTGTTTATTATCTACATGGTTTTCTTCTAAATATTTTCTAGAAACGTTACATCGATACAATGCCAGTCACAGTATAGTGGTTCTTCAGAGTTTGCTATAATTCTCAACGATAATCTGAACGAGTTATTTAAAATCATCTATGAAAATTTAAAGAATTTGTTTTTAACTTTCTTCAGGAAAGAGCATTATTGTCCTAAATGCTATCCTATATGTTCCTGTAATAAACCGATGACAATAAACGACAAACTTACTTATTATTGTAAATTTTGTAAATGTAAAATTTGCAATAGCGAAATGATTTATAATAAAACAACTAAAGAAGTATATTGCATCATTTGCAGTTAATATTGATTTCTATATTTGTAGTCTCGAAAGTCTCTGTAGTCTCTAAGGTCCTCTCTGTAGTCCTTTTCAGATTTTTTATAACTACTAGAATCATCTGCAACATCAGAGTAAATATCCAACACGTCCATCGCTTTATTGAAGCTTTCTTTATCTAAACTCAAATTAAGAGTTAGATTAATAGTTATATTCTTTTTTTCTTTATCTTGTTGTTCAAACATGGGTTCAACTTCTGGTTGTTTTTCCTCTTTCTTTTTTCTAAAAAGAAGGCTGTTTCCTCTTGATAACCCCTTCATATGGTTATTATAAAAATATTTTTTTAATATCT
>JACCDO011610404.1_pt1 | contig 11971 bp, 9 predicted proteins | sample 7446101 | NCBI WGS metagenome assembly JACCDO01 (sample SAMN15323440, study PRJNA562643) | freshwater metagenome | isolation source: river surface water | place: USA:Blue River Watershed | collected 2017-08-16 | reverse complement strand
GGTGGCACCTTGGGTGTGCAGATTTCAGAAGCTTTGGTCAATGAATTTAATGCCGATTCAGATGGCTTTGCCGGTCTTCATATCTGGTGGAGCGATGAACGTTTTGTTCCAGCAGATAGCGTCGAACGCAATGCATTTCCATTTCATGGCACTGTAGCAAATAACAAAGTAGTTATTCATGAAGCACTCGCATCTGATATCGCCAAGAGCATTGATGAGGCAGTCGCTGATTACGACTTAGCGCTAGAGAATGTTGATATTGATCTCAATATTCTTGGACTCGGCCCTGATGGCCATGTTGCATCCCTTTTTCCTGGCATTGCAGATATTGATGATCGACGCCGTATCTTTGCCATTACTGATTCACCGAAACCGCCGGCGGTGCGAGTTTCGTTTACGATGTCTCTAATCAATAGCGCACAAGAAGTTTGGATTGTTGCAGCAGGTGAAAGTAAGGCCGATGCAGTTACCAAAATCATCGAAGGCGATCTTTCAATTCCAGCCAGTTATGTTCGAGGAAATTCACACACTCGACTTATCGTTGATACAGAAGCCTTCTTTTCAGAGTAATTTCACCTGAAATTCGCCTGAATTCGAAAGTTATTCGCTGCCTCATATAGACTAGGAACCTCAGTGTTGAGTGTTTTCTTCAGCGAATAGGCATTTTTATGACAACTACCAATTTCGGAATGGTCGGCCTTGGACGCATGGGCGCAAATATCGTCCGTCGCTTGGCACGCCACAACATCACATCTGCCGTCTATGACGTCAGCCCTGATGCCGTCAATGCTCTTGCTGCTGAAGGCGCTGTAGGTGCCACAGATATGGCTCACCTCGCCTCACAACTTTCCACACCTCGCACAATCTGGATCATGGTTCCGGCATCAGTTACAGATTCAACAATTGTGGCGTTGGCAGAACATCTTTCAGCTGGTGACACCATCATTGATGGTGGAAATAGCTATTACAAGAATGACCTGAAGAACGCGGAACTTTTGAAGGCAAAAAGAATTAACTTCGTTGATGTTGGCACATCAGGTGGTGTCTACGGCTTAGAGCGCGGATATTCGCTGATGATTGGTGGCGACGATGAAGTCGTGAAGTCACTAGATCCGATTTTTAAAGCACTCTGCCCAGGTGTTGAATCTGCAGAGCGCACACCGGGTCGCACTGGCGAACCAGCGCAAGCCGAGTACGGATACTTGCACTGTGGTCCCGTTGGTTCAGGCCACTTTGTAAAGATGATTCACAACGGAATTGAGTACGGAATGATGGCAGCCTTCGCTGAAGGTCTTGCCATCTTTGAAGCAGCAGATGAAATGACACCTGCATACGATCTTGATATTCCAGCGATTACCGAAGTCTGGCGCCGCGGAAGCGTTGTTGCTTCTTGGCTTCTTGATCTCACTGCGCAAGCTCTCGTTGAATCCGAAGAACTTACTGAATACTCAACACAGGTGAGCGATAGTGGTGAAGGTCGCTGGACAGTACAAGCGGCCATTGAAGCCGGAATCCCTGCACACGTTTTGAGTGCATCTCTCTATGCGCGCTTTGCTTCACGTAATAACGATGAATTTGCAAACCGAGTCCTCAGCGCAATGCGCTACAAGTTCGGTGGCCATAACGAAAAACCGAAGGCAAATTAATGAAGGCAGATGCATTAGTTCTATTTGGCGCGACCGGAGATCTTGCAAAGAAGAAGTTATTCCCAGCTCTCTATGACCTTGAAGATCTTGGCGAACTTGATGTAAAAATTTTTGGAGTTGCTTCTTCTAAGTGGACTCAAGAAGTATTTAAAGAGAATGTAGAAAGCGCAGTGCGTGCGCGTAAACCTGATGTTGATGAAGCAGCTCTCGGTAAATTGCTCGGAGAAATGCAACTCATCGTGGGTGACTACGAGGATCCTCAGACATTTGTAGCTCTTGCAGAAGCAATCAAGGACTTCAAACTTCCCGTTATTTACTTAGCAATCGCTCCTGAATACTTTGCTCGCATTACTGAAGCTCTGGCGATGGTGGGAATTACTCGCCGTGCACGCGTAGTTGTTGAGAAGCCATTTGGTCGCGACCTTGAAAGCGCTAAGTCGCTGGATTCAGAGCTCAAGAAGCTACTTCCTGAAGAGCAGATTTACCGTATCGATCACTACCTTGGTAAAGAAGCCGTTGAAGATCTCTTGGTCTTCCGCTTTGCCAACACCTTGTTTGAGCCAGTGTGGAACCGAAATTACGTTTCAAATATCCAAATCACCATGGCAGAAAACTTCGGCATCGATGGTCGTGGCAAGTTCTATGACGGAGTCGGCGCTACGCGCGATGTGCTGCAAAACCACATCCTTCAGGTGCTCACTATGCTCACCATGGAACCACCTATCGATATGGGCTCTGAGGCTATGCAGAACGAGAAGATCAAGGTGCTTTCAGCAATCCGCGATATCAATAAGAATGATGTGGTTCGCGGGCAGTTCGAAGGTTTCCTCGATGAAGATGGCGTGGCTGAATCTTCGGATACCGAAACATTTGTTGCCATGAAGTTATTTATCGATAACTGGCGCTGGGCTGGCGTTCCGATTTATCTACGTACAGGCAAGAAGATGCCCGAGACTGTTCTTGAAGTTATTGTTGAATTTAAACAACCGCCTCGCGCACTCTTCGGCAAGGCGGAATCCAATCAGGTGCGTTTCCGCCTTGGTGCTAAAGATGGCGTGGATATATCACTTCAGGCGAAGAAGCCAGGAACAAAGTTAGTGACAGAGACAGTTGATCTCTCAGTTGAGTTTGTTGCTGAATTCGGCGATCGCCAAGGACCTTACGAACGCCTACTTCGTGCAGCGATGCTGGGCGATCACTTCCGCTTTACTCGTATCGACGCAGTTCTGCATTCGTGGCAGATTCTTGAAGATCTCTTGAAGAATCCAAACCCAGTCATTCAATATGAAGGTGGAACTTGGGGACCTGCTGAAGCACAGGAGCTTGTTCCTGGGGGATGGGCGCCTGTCGGCACTGAAGCAGATTCGCTAAAAAATCTCCATCAATAATTAGTCGCGAGCTTGTCCTGATTTATGGGTGTAGCGCCCCATAAATTCATTCTTCATATCCTGGAATCTTCCATCGATGATTGCTTGGCGCATCTGATCAACCAGTCGCACGATAAATCGTTCATTATGAATTGTGGCAAGCGTTCCAGCCAGCATCTCTTTGCCGCGGAATAAATGGCACAAGTAAGCGCGGGTGTAATTCTTGCAGGTATAGCAATCGCATTCATCATCAATGGGATTAAAGTCACGAACATAGGGCGCATTAGAAACATTGAAACGTCCTGTCATTGTGTAGACAGAGCTTGTTCGCGCAATACGTGAAGCCAAAACGCAGTCGAAGGTATCGACACCATTTTCAACACCGACAAAGAGATCTTCAGGAGCACCGATTCCGAGAAGATGTTTCGGCTTATTTTCAGGAAGAGTTGAGTTAACCCATCCCACGATGGTTCCGAGTGAATCTTTATCGAGCGCTCCACCGATTCCGAAACCATCGAATTCAATTCCGGATGAACTCATAGAGCCGAGATCTGATGCTGCCTTTTTACGTAAATCTTCATATTGAGCGCCTTGTATAACTCCAAAGAGGGCTTGATAGGGCTTTCCTACTCGTGAATCAGTAAGTCGCTTATGTTCGTCAAGGCAACGGATTGCCCAGTCATAGGTGCGAGAAAGTGCTAGCTCTTGATACGGACGTGTGTTGTGAAGTGTCGTGCATTCGTCGAATGCAAACATTATGTCGGCACCCAGCTGATGTTGAATCTGCATAGACACTTCAGAGGTAAAGCGGTGCATCGAACCATCGAGATGGCTTTTAAATGTCACGCCTTCATCATCAACATGAGCAAGACGCTCTTTATTCTTAGCGATAACTTGGTCAGATCGAAAAGTCTGCGCATCCATGGCCAGAACTTTCTTAAATCCAACACCGAGGGATAGCACTTGAAATCCACCGCTATCGGTGAACGTTGGCTTATCCCAATTCATAAATGCGCCAAGGCCTCCAGCTTCATCAAGAACGCTTGGGCCCGGCTGTAAATAGAGGTGATACGCATTGGCAAGAAGTGCTTGTGCGCCAAGTTCTTCCATTGCTTCAGGAAGCACAGTCTTTACATTGGCTTTTGTCCCGACCGGAATAAATGCCGGAGTTTGCACCTGACCATGGGGAGTTGTAATGACTCCGGCGCGAGCTAATCCAGATTCGGTGGCATGGGTAATCTCATAGGAGAAGCCCTTATCTGAAGTCGCCGAAACCATGTTGCATATTGTGTCAGAGTAATAGACTGTCTAAATGCCTCAATTTAAACTCAAAGATGGTCGCGAACTCGAGATTCTTGATAATGGAATCAATTCAGAGAGCGCAATCATTTTCCATCATGGAACACCGGGACATGCAAATATGTGGTCAGGTTGGCTTGAGTCAGCGGCTGCAGTAGGAATTCGCGCAATCGCATATAGCCGTGCAGGTTATGGAACCAGTGATCGCAATCCTGGGCGCAGTGTTGTAAGCATTAATAACGATATTGCTCAGCTTTTGGATGGAAAGAACATTACAAAGTTTGTCTCCATCGGCTGGTCTGGCGGAGGACCGCACTGCATCGCAAATACTTTCGAGCCTCGAAATGTTGGCGCAATCTCTCTTGCAGGAGTTGGCGCATTTGGTGTTGAAGATCTTGATTTCCTCGAAGGCATGGGACCTGAAAACCATGATGAATTTGGTGCTGCGCTAAAGGGCGAAGCAGTCATTGATCAATGGATGAATGACAATGCCGTTGCAATGAAATCTGTATCTGGAAACGATATCCGTGAAGCATTTGGTGGGCTCATCGGTGATGCCGATAAGGCAGTTCTAGAAGGCGATGAAGCAGATGCGATGGCTGCATCTATGCGCAGCGCACTTGCTGTTAGCTTCGATGGCTGGATAGATGACGATTTGGTTTTCGTTAAGCCGTGGGGCTTCGATCTTGCAGCAATCACCAAACCGGTATTTCTTTGGCAGGGCGATGATGACTTTATGGTGCCTCATGCCCATTCATATTGGCTTGAAAAACATATTCCGACCGCGAAGCTATCTTTCAAACCTGGCGAAGGCCATATCTCGCTCGGCATCAAGAACCGCGCTGAGATCTTGAAGCAAGCTGAAGATTTATTGAAGTAAATGCTCTTTAAGGAATTCACCGTCCTGCTTAATCCGCAGTCACGGAAGATCATCTTTGGTATCTGCCTCAATGCCATCGGTGGGGGAATGACTCTCTCGCTGCTACTTGTCTACCTGCACGATATGCGCGGCTTCACAAATACCTTTGGGGGTTTGCTGCTCGCCTATGGCTCAATCATCAGCATTGTTTCAAGCACACCTATGGGCGCACTCGTTGATCGAGTCGGGCCAAAAAAGGTAATGATTGGCGGGCTTTTATTGAACTCCGCAGCAGCTTTTTCGCTCTCACAAGTTGAAACACATTTTCAAGCAGTTATTGTCATCACCTTTCTCAATATTGCAGGGCAAGCAATCTGGCCCAGCCAGAGCGTTATCTTGACGAGAGTAACCCCACAAAAGGATCGGTCAAAGATCTTTGGCTTCAACTTTATGTTGCTTAACTTAGGCCTTGGGCTTGGTGGATTGCTTTCATCACTGATTATTCAAAAAGGCGATCTGCTCTCATTTCAAATAATGTATTGGGTAGATGCTTCAACCTTCTTACTCTATTTACTCATCGTCCTAACTTTACGAGGCGAAAATGTAAATCGATATATTCCAAAGGCACATGAACCAAAGTCAGGTTCATATCGAGATCTCTTTGAAATCAAACCGTTGATGTTGCTCGGTATCGCAGGAGTCATTCTGTTCACCTTCGGCTACGGAACAATTCAGGCAGGAATCCCTGTCTTTGCAACTCAATTCTTAGGGCTTTCACCTAAATGGCTTGGAATTATCTTTGGTGTCAATACGATTTCTATTGTTCTTTTTCAACCATTGGTAATGCGAATCATCGAACGATATTCGAAATATGCAGCTCTCATTTCAATCAGCATCGTGTGGGCTTTGTCATGGCTGCTAGTCGGAGTGGCGCCTTACTTACCGCTCTTTGCATCAGGGGTCGCACTTTCACTCAGCCAATTGGTATTTGCCGTGGGTGAAATGATTCAAGCTCCTACAATTCCAACATTGGCTAATGAACTCGCACCCGAACATATTCGTGGACGAGCCAATGCATGGATGAGTCTGCAATGGTCAGTTTCGGGAGTCCTTGGCCCTGCCATTACTGGTCTGATGCTGGGAGCCGATCTGGCCATGGCCTGGGTAGCGGTCATGTTTATAGGCTGCTTCCTATCGATACCCCTCTTTCTCAAGATGAAGGCCCTGGCTAAGGTTTCGGGGTAACGACTAGATAACAGTCTTCTCGCGAATGGGGTGAAATAGGACATTTGGGGTTCCGTTTTCGCCTAAATGCGACTACCTTGCAGTACTTGCGGGTAACACCGCCGCCTTACATCTGTTCAGAGCAAAATCAAAGGGGATCTGTAATTGACCGACGTTGCACATGCTGAAGAAACACAAGAGATTGTTCAGCGCACCCCAAAAGAAATCGCATGGGGACGTTTTAAACGCAACAAAGTTGGCGTCTATGCCGCATGCGCAACTCTCTTTTTCTTAGGTTGTTCAATTTTTGCTCCAGTAATCACACGCCTAGTGGGCGTTGATAACACAACAATTTATGACGGCGTACTGAATGAATTTGCAATGCCCATCGGCAGCTGGGGTGGAATTTCATGGGATCACCCACTTGGACTCGAACCAGGAGTGGGGCGCGATGTCTTCGCTCTCCTTCTTTATGGTTCACAACTCTCATTTCTTGTCGCCTTCATCGCAACTTTTGCATCTATTGCACTTGGAATGTTGATTGGTATTGCAACGGGATATTTCAAGGGAAAGATTGATGCATCCGTAGGCCGATTTGCTGATTTCCTTCTTTCATTCCCTGGAACATTCATGATCATTGCGCTATCACTTCCACTCGTTCAACGAGTTGAGGCGACCGGTATTGCTAAAGGAAACGCAGCTCGAATTGTTGTTCTAGTGATCTTCCTAGTCTTCTTCGGTTGGACCGGGTTTTATCGCTTGATTCGCTCTCAGGCTATGTCACTTCGCGAACGCGACTTTGTCATGGCAGCTCAAGCGATGGGCGCTTCAAGTTGGCGCATTATTGTGAAAGAACTACTTCCCAATTTATGGCCTACTGCCATCGTATTTATCTCACTTTCTTTACCTGGATATATCGCAGCTGAGGCGACATTCTCATTCTTGGGAGTTGGTGTGCAGCCACCTGCCTCGACCTTCGGCCTCGTTCTCTCAGATGCGGTTGGTTACTGGCGCGATGACCCTGCCTACCTATTAATTCCTTCGGCAATTTTGATTGCCATCGTGCTGGCGCTCAACCTTCTAGGTGATGCGGTGCGCGATGCGCTCGACCCTAAGGCAGGTAGATAAAGAATAGATTTCCATAGAAATATGGGATTTTCCGTAGTAATACGGGAAGAAGCTTCAGTGAAGAGATATCTCGCGAGTTTCTCTTAATGAAGTTTCAACTCTGGTTCACGACCCGTGAATCAGAACCGCTTCTACAAGGAGGACACATGTCCGGTTTGAAAACTAGCCGTCGCATCCTTGCTTCAACAGCTGCAATTGCACTTGCTGTTGGCGTAACAGTTGCGTCAGGCTCAAGTGCAAACGCAGCAGAGAAGCCAGTTACTGGCGGAACTCTCTACTTCGTTACACATGCAGAACAGTTCGATCACATTGACCCAGCCCGTGTTTACACAGGTCGCGACATTGCGTTCTTGAACTCATATCTCTACCGCAACCTTGTTTCATACAAGCCTGTTGCAGGATCAGCTGGATCATCACTTGTTGCAGACCTTGCAACAAACACAGGTGTTCCTTCAAACGCTGCTAAGACATGGAAGTTCACACTTCGTTCTGGCATCACATGGGAAGATGGTTCACCTATCACCTGTGCTGACGTGAAGTACGGAGTATCACGTCCATTCGCATCAGATGTCATCACTGATGGTCCTCAGTACCTCGTACAGGCACTTGATATTCCAACCGATAAGGATGGAGCATCTGTCTACAAGGGCCCATACAAGAAGACCGGACAGGCAGCATTCGACAAGGCCGTTTCTTGCTCAGGTAACACAATTACCTTCAAGCTCAACCGCTCATTTGCTGACTTCAACTACGCACTTACTTACCCAGCAGGTGCACCAGTGAAGGCTTCTAAGGACACAGGCGATAAGTACGACCTTCGTCCATTCGCAAGCGGTCCATACAAGATCTCTTCATACAAGATTGGTGATCAGCTCGAGCTTGAGCGCAACACCGCTTGGAAGAAGTCATCTGACACAGTCCGCACTCCATACCCAGATAACATCGTTGTACGTTTCGGTCTAGCTGAAGATGTTCGCGATCAGATCATGCTTGAAGATCAGATCCCTAACACTGTCTCACTTGATTCACTTCAGCCAGCAAACACACGCGCTTTCTTCGCAGATCCAACAAAGAAGTCACAGCGCTTTAACGTCTACGACCCATACGTTCGCTATGCGGCAATGAACGTAAAGAAGGGTCACATGGATTGCCTCGATATTCGTAAGGCAGTCTTCTTTGCAATCAATACACAGGCTCTCATCGACCTTTCAGGTGGACGTGAGTTCTACGGCGACCCAGGAGATAACCCTGTTAAGCCAGTTCTTGGTCTTGACTACAAGAAGACAACTGGAAATATCCATGATCCAAACTGGAACATTAATGGTGCACCAACCTATGCAGCTTCATTGATGGCAAAAGCTAAGACCTCTTGCCCAGATGCATACGCACGTGCAACATCAGATAAGGGAATCGTTTGGGATATTGCGCAGTCTGCAACAAACCAGAAGGCTTCAGTTTTGATTACAGATGCTCTTAAGGCAGCTGGAATCACAATTACCTTCAACTTCATTCCTTCAGGCCAGTACTACTCAACAGTTCAGAACCGCGACAAGCAGAATGACATTTCATCTGCTGGTTGGGGAGCTGACTGGGCAAATGCATCAACAGTTATTCCTGAACTCTTTACTAAAGAGGGCGGATTTAACTTGTCACAGAACTGGGATGATGCAGCATATGCAGCATTCAAGAAGAAGTCTGATGCAACTAAGGTAGAGACAAACCGCGCTAAGCAGGCAAAGGGATGGCAAGAGCTATCTCAGTACGTGATGGACCAATACTGGATCATCCGTCCTGTTTTCTCTAAGACACAAGATGTCTGGGGATCAAAGGTTGGCGGCGTGTACTACTGGGAGCCACAAGGCACCTTCGGCTTCGGCCAGTTGTACGTAAAGAACTAATTAACGAAAGTTGATTAGCAATTCGTAAGAGTTGCGGGCGGTTTAAGCAATTAAGCCGCCCGCAACTTCGCGAAATCAGGCAATTTTGCTTAAAGTTTTTATTTAAAGATTTTTAAGGAGATTAAAGATGTTGAAGTACTTAGCTCGTCGATTGAGTGCAACCTTCTTGGTCATCACTCTCGTGAGCATGTCCGTATTCGGCATCTTCGCGGTCCTTCCCATGGACCCAGCGGCACTTACCTGCGGAAAAGCTTGCTCAGCACCTGTGATTGAAGCCAACCGCCACCGCCTAGGACTTGATGTGCCTGTACATGTTCAATATGGCCGCTTTGTTAAGGGACTCTTTGTAGGACGCGATTACGGTGAAGGAGCAGCAGCATTTCACTGTCCAGCACCAGCATTTGGATATTCGTTTAACCGCCACGAGTGCGTCACCAAACTTGTTGGTGATGCATTTCCTGTCACGCTTTCGCTTGCAGTGGGAGCTTTCGTACTCTGGTTATCTGTAGGTGTGAGTCTAGGAATCTTGGCAGCGCGCAAGAAAAATGAGTGGCAAGACCGTGCCGCGACCGCATTCGTGCTGGTTGGAACTTCTTTACCTACATTCATTTCAGGTATTTTGATTTTGCTATTTGTAGCTTTGAAATTTAATCTCATCAACCCGCTCGAAATGGGTAGATGGGTTTCACCACTGGAAGACCCCGTTGCGTGGTTCAGAACCTTCATATTTCCATGGATCGTATTGGCGCTGCTCTACGCTGCGACTTATACGCGATTTACACGCTCTAACGTGATTGAGACTTCCTCTGAAGATTACATCCGCACTGCACGCGCTAAGGGTCTTGCCGAAAAAGATATCTTGCGCAAGCACACACTGCGAGCAGCTCTTGCTCCGATTGTGACACTAGCTGGTCTTGATTTTGCTGGACTTCTTGGCGGTGCAATCATTACTGAAGGCATCTTCAACTTGCCAGGACTTGGTCGGCTCTCCATTCGCGCAGTTCTCAATGATTATGATCTACCAACAATCTTGGCGACAACTATTTTGGCTGCTGTCTTTGTGGTCGTAGCCAACCTTCTTGTTGATATTTTGTATGCCTACATCGACCCACGAGTGCGAGTCGCGTCATGACGGTAAAGCCATTTCTCGAGGTGAAGAACCTCAACGTCGCATTTCCTACTGAAGATGGCCTAGTTCAGGCATCTAATGACATCTCATTTACTGTCGCACGTGGTGAAACCCTTGCCGTTGTAGGTGAATCTGGTTCAGGTAAATCTGTGACTTCACTTGCCGTTATGGGCCTGCATGATCGTAAGCGCACTCAGATCACGGGGCAGGCATTCCTGAACCTCGAAACCGGACCTGTCGATGTTATTTCAGCTGATGAGGACGTAGTACGTAAGTTACGCGGCAAAGCGATGTCGATGATCTTCCAAGATCCAATGTCTGCGCTGCACCCGTATTACTCGATTGGCAATCAACTGATCGAAGCGTGGTCTCTCTATAACGAGGGGGATAAGGCAGTAGGTAAGAAGCGGGCCATCGAGATGTTAGACCTTGTAGGAATCCCTGATGCAACGAAGCGTGTGGACGAATATCCACACCAATTCTCAGGCGGGATGCGCCAACGCGTGATGATTGCCATGGCATTGATTAACAACCCCTCACTTCTCATTGCTGATGAACCAACAACAGCGCTCGATGTGACTGTGCAATCACAGATTCTTCAACTCATTCGCGATATGCAGAAAGAGTTCAATATGGCTTTGATTTTGATTACTCACGATCTTGGAGTTGTTGCCGAAGTCGCAGATCGCGTCAACGTGATGTATGCCGGAAAGATTGTGGAAAGTGGCAGAGCTGAAGATATTTACTATCGCCCTGACCATCCTTATGCAATCGGATTACTTAATTCGATTCCAAAGATTGGCGAACTCGATTCCAAGCGACTCGTTGCCATCCCTGGGCAGCCACCTTCTTTGATTAACTTGCCACGAGGATGCTCATTCCGTGCCCGTTGCACATTTGCAGATCGCGTTCCTGGAAATCTCTGCGCCACGACAGCTCCGACTCTTGATCAAAAAACTTCAGAACACTTCTCACGATGTCACCTCACAGAGGCAGAACTTGTGAAAGCCCGTAAAGAAATTGGTGGTAACTAATGACTCAGCCAGTTCTTAAGATTGAAGGCCTTCAGAAGCACTTCGCCACAACCACAGGTGGTGCATTCTCGAAGGTAAAGGGCACTGTCAAAGCGGTCGATGGTATCGACCTTGAGATTTATGCAGGTCAAACCATTGGCCTCGTTGGCGAATCAGGTTGCGGTAAGACCACAGCGGGCCGCACCATCTTGAAGTTATACGAGCCAACCGGTGGAAAGATCACCTTTGAAGGTCAGGACATCACCAAACTGACCCCAAAGCAGATGAAACCGCTACGTTCACAGATGCAGATGATCTTCCAAGATCCATTTGCCTCGTTGAATCCGCGCCACACAGTAGGAACGATTATTGGTGCAGCTTTTGATATCCAGGGAATCACACCTGAAG
>JACCDO011262086.1_pt1 | contig 11972 bp, 4 predicted proteins | sample 7446101 | NCBI WGS metagenome assembly JACCDO01 (sample SAMN15323440, study PRJNA562643) | freshwater metagenome | isolation source: river surface water | place: USA:Blue River Watershed | collected 2017-08-16 | reverse complement strand
GTCGAAGGAATGTGAAATCCCAGTACAGTTGCCATGCTAACCACTACAACCACTAGTAACAGCATCATTCTTACCATATTAGCCCTTCTAGGTGTCTCGCGGTACCTTCTCTCTTTGTTGAGGATCCACACGTCGCACACTGAAAGCACTAATCACACTGTTCACAAATCACACGATGTAGCACTCTTATGCTTACTCACAGCTTCGTCACAGATTGTCATTGAAGGTGGATCCGGCCCCGGTCCAACCAGAACAAAATGAGGAAATACGTAAAATCGCCAGTTGTCGTCTCGTAATCAAACCATTTCGAAGGGGGATAGAGATGTTTGTGCTTTAAACAATATTAACCGTTAAATATTAAAAAATAGGTCTGCATGCGTGTGTGGTTAGCGACGTGTGCGCCAAGCTACGTGTGCGATTCGATACACAGTGGTTGGGCTATAGGTAAGATCAAACAACTTACCTATCAAATTTGTCTCGTATTAACCAAATTAATCATCAACAAGCACCATTCCGGAGCCGGTACACTGAGGTCATCAATGATTGTGTCAGTGACAGTCGGGAGGAGGCATTGCAAGCGATTAGTGAGAAACTCTCACCACCTGTTTGTCGTCCGTAAAGAGTCGGTGCTGTCCTCCGCAAAGAGTCGGGATGAAGCTTTTCTTGGTTGCGCTGGTGGCGGCTGCGCTGCTGTCGGCGACGCACGCCTGGGGCAGGGGGTTGGCCAATATGAAGATGATGAGTGCTAAGAAATGGTGGAAAAATGCATTGGTGACAACAGTTGCATCGGTATCGCTGTTTACAGGTGTGCCTTCTACATATGCTGCGGATACGGTTGCCGTTGGAAAGTGTCTATTACAGTCCTGCCAAAAAGAGTTAGCTCAGTGTATATTAAATCCTAAATGTTTAGCAAATGTTATCTGTCTAAATACTTGTAATGATCGCAAAGATGAAGCAGAATGTCAGATTAAATGTGGGGACTTATTTGAGAATGAAGTGGTTGGTGTATTTAACACTTGTGCTGTTAGTCAAAAAAGATGTGTTCCACAAAAACAGAATGAAGGATTATATCCAATTCCAGCTGAACAATCAATGGTTAAAAAGTTTGATACATCCATATGGAATGGTAGATGGTACATCTCTGCAGGACTTAACAAGGTCTTCGATATCTTTGATTGTCAAGTTCATTTCTTCACATCACCAGCACCAGGTAAATTTTATGCTAAATTATTTTGGCGTGTGACAGAACCTGATGGCGAATTTTTCACTAAAAATGCGGTCCAGCGTTTTATTCAAGATCCCAAGAATCCTGCGCATTTAATTAACCACGATAATGAGTACCTGCATTATAAGGACGACTGGTACATCATTGACTATGAGCCTAATGACTTCGTATTAGTATATTATATGGGTAGTAATGATGCATGGGATGGATATGGTGGCTCATTTTTGTACACACGTGAACCAACTGTCAGAAAAGAATTGATTCCGCGTTTAGAGAAAGCAGTAGAGAGTATGGGATTGAAATATAAATGGTCCGATTTCACGCTCACCGATAATAGTTGTAAGGAATTAAAAGAGGATCCAACTGTATTAAGAGAAAAATTTGCGACAAAAGTATTAATTTCAGAAGAACAACAACTGCAAGAACAGCTAACTAGCCTACGGACTGCAGCAGTTAATACAATTTCCAAAGACGAGAAAGAAGCAGAAAAAAGTATTATTTACCTAGAACAAGAGTTACAGAAATATCTTTCAGAAATTGGTAGAGAAGCCGAAGTTATTGTGGAGGGAGTGGAGAAGGAGATCGAGAAGGACCTTCGGATAAAATAGACGCATCTAGTTATCTTGTAATTATGTTTAAAGAAATAATTTACGCCAATGCATCGGCCACTGCGTGGTCGCTTGTGCACTCACTAGTTGGACTGTAACAGCCTGTTATGAATGGTCGAAGGTTAGGGGGAGGGCCGGGCCGATCGAAGGCCCTAAATTTTATCTGTTGGTAAAATCACTTTCCCGTCTCACGGAGTCTGACCGAGTCAGTGAGTTACCGAGCAGGTGATTTGGTGAGTGCGAGAGTGAGTTAGTGCGCGAATGAGCAAAACTGCGTCAGTGATCGCGCTGCCGCCAAGTGCGCGCAAGGTGCTGATTGCGGATATTCAGCTGATAATTGCTGCTATTACTTTCGGTATTGGTTTTGCGGGACAACGTGAAGCTACGCTTGAAGGAATGGGTCCACTGACGTTCAATGCATTGCGATATGGTCTATCAGCTTTTATTCTAGCGATATTTATGCCTGTGTTGAACAGTAAAGTGAGACAAAAGGATAAAGATGGTGTCACAATTGAAGAAGGAAATAAATTATTAGTTAAAACTGATGATAGTAGTGTAAATGCATCAGTTAGTCCTTCACATGGTACTAGTATTGAAGATAGAATTGGTAAGCATTTGTCCAAATTCGATGAGTCGATGAAAGTGCTTATCTTAGGATTTTCGTTAGCTTTGCTTAATTTTAGTGGATCCTCCTTTCAGCAAGTAGGAATTGAGTCGGTTTCATCTTCAGAATCGGCATTTTTGACTGGCTTTTACATTGTTTTTACTCCAGTTTTGCAATCTATATTCCCCGCATTGTCTAGCAAACATGGTAAACCAAAGTGGAACACATGGATCGCAGTCGCTACCTCGATGTTGGGTCTTTTTATCATATCGGGATCTTCCCTCTCCGGAATCAAGTTAGGTCACGGAGAAATTTTGACTCTAGTGAGTGCATTCTGGTGGACATTATTCATTATTCTAACTGATATTGCAACGGACATAGTCGATTCGATTGACTTGACATTAGTTAACTTGACTGTTACCGCATTAATCTCCTTCCTCGCCTCCCTAATGTTTGAGTACAAGGAGTGGAGTGTGTCGCATATATTCAATTCGTGGAAAGTTATTGTGTTCTTGGGTGTTGTAGAATGTGTTGGATTCACATTAGGTGCACTTGGACAGACTCATGCTCCAGCACATCATGCTGCTATCATATATGGAAGTGAACTGGTCTGGGCTACATTAGGAGGTTACTTGTTAGTTAATGAAATTTGTACATATCAAGAATTTGTGGGCTGCATATTGATGGTAGTCAGTACCATCGTCGCCAAAATAGATTGTGACATATTTATCAAAGAATGTATTCGTAGGAAGAAATAGAATGATTCTGTATATATTTAAAACACATCATGAGCAAATCTACAGTATATATCTATATTCTAATTGTCGCTAATCGCGCTCATCAGATCATGTTCATTTGGGGCACCGCCGCTCATGAACACGTTGTCCATTTCAGCTCGATCATGAGCTATCATTTGATCTATACCACTCACTTGTTCAGTAGCCTCGACTGCAACAGAGGCTTGTAAAAACGCTGCCACGTCATCATCTGACGCCGACTCGATGCTATAATCTAGACGAATCTTGCCAGCGGGTTTACCTTCGTAAATAATGTTGGTAGTGATTTTCTTCTTTCCCCCTTTGGATATTTTACCGTGTAAAATTTTATTCGCGGGAATTCGCAGCAGTCCTATCAACAGGGTCTTGCTCTTGACTTCTACCACCAGGTAATTGCGGGGGTCTAGAAGAATAAAATTGATTTTTAACTTGGGAAATTCACAAAAGTTACCAGCAGCAAACTGGGTATCAGTGGCAGCGGTCCAAATGCCTGGTGAAAGCGAAAAGTGTATGATGGGATTATTGGGCATCAAGCGATGCACACTGCGTAAATCAAGCGCTGTCAACGATGATAATTGTACCTTGATTGGGTACGAATGGCTAGATAACGGTTCGATGTTCGAGTCGGTGACAGATGATTGATCAAACACGTTGGTAGTCGCGGGATTACCGAAACCTCCTGCGAATGCAGCCCCAGTGAATGCGCCTCCAGCCCTAGATTGCATGTTTTCTGGCACGTTTTCTGGTACTTCAGAGTCCATGTCATCCTTCTTACTATGGTCGATAGTAGTGATGGTACTGTCGCCGTACATATTGATGGCGGTATCGTCGTGATTACTGGTGGTGCTATCACCAAGGGTCTCAGCCACTGGGGCCACTGGCGAAGGGGCGCTTTTGGTTGGAGGAGGGTCCATTTTAATCGGAGGAAGTACGGTTTTCATTGGAGGAGACACAGTTTTAATCGGAGGAAGTGCCGTTTTCATCGGAGGAGATACCGTTTTGACCGGCAACGGATCGCCGGGCAGCAGGAGCGGCGGCTTCCTTGGATCAACGTGTCCAATTGATATTTTCTTTTTGCATCTCAATTTCACAAACAACTTCAACTTACCAGTGCATGGTGCAGTGCTCACTACCGCCTTCCGCTTGGACTCATCAGTTACCACCTCATCTACCTTCTCCTCCTCGTCATCTACCGCTAAATCAATCTTCTTCCCTAAAAACTTAGACATAATCTTGATGAATCCGCCTTGCTCTTTCTTCTGCTGGCGCTCGATCCGCTTCTCTAGTCGAAGCTGTTGCTGCAAGATCCGCTCGTCTAAAGTTATGAGTTTTGTGATCTCGGTGACGCCGTTAACACGTGGCATGTCGAACAACTCCATGCCGGTAAAGTTCACGACACCGATCACACTAGATCCGCTTATCACTTGAACGGAAATAACCGCCTTGTAATCCGGAATGGGCACGGCCCAATCAACATCTGTGAATGTGGCAATGTCGTCTACCAATTTTTTTACTTTCTTTGTGGTATCCACAAAGTTTCCACTCATAACTTTCACGTATGGCTTGATACTGCCGAATAGGTTGCCTTTTATGAGGTCGGATGCTACAATTTTGCTGACGTGGGCTGTCATTGGGAAATCTAACTCGTCTGTTTCATCGCCTTCTTCCTCTGGAATCTTCACCGCATTAGTGACGACAGCGGCGGTGGTAGAACGGTTATTGGGTGCAACGTACAATCCGATGGTGGAGTCTCTGACGGCTTCAACAATGTACGCAATCTTGATTTTACCGGTTGCTTCGTTGTTTGACTTGGCATATATTTGACCAATGAGTCGCTTCACCCCGACGGGATCCGTCTTTCCCTCGATAAGCGTGTCCGGAGAAAAGAACGAAGTGCCGATCAGTACGTCCCCCGTGGAGTAAACTGATATTCGCAAGTTCGTATCGTCCTTCATATTGACCTCCCAACCTAGATCGGTCCAGAAGGCACCTAAACCACCTCGAATAGCGGGATCCGTGTAATCCATCCACTTACCACACGCAGCTTTTATGTAGGGAGAGTTAGGCTTGAACATGTGCACTGATTTAAGCTCCGACACATCGACTTCCATGACAGTAACCTTTAGTGTGAAGCCTAGTGATTGCCGTATGGGTCGATTTGGTGTCTGATACGCCAACTCCTTGAACACGGGAGTTGCATACTTGTCAGTGTTGTTAGCAACGGAGTCAAATGATGGCACGGGTGCGCTGCCTTCAATCATATTTCGCTTACTAGCAAATGCATAACGTCTTTCGAATTCGTCATCTTCTATGTGGCGAAGATCGACCACTATCCGCAGCTTACCTGATGCGTAGCCACGTCCAGTGATCGTAGTCACCAACTCGTACAGATGATTGTAATTGCTCCCGTAAGCCATGATTGCGGCTTTATTGGCAGCAGGTAATGCTAGTAGTTTAGATGCGTGCATCTCAAACGTGCCAATAATATTGTTGGTCGAGTAGACTGTCGCCATGATCTCACTGCCTTCATTCAACGGTATTGGCCAGCACAGATTGCGCCAAATGCCGAGGGTCCCGGCCCAACGCAACTCTTTGGTATAAGCACTTTTGCGGTCACATAGTAGTTTCACTCTCGGGCTGTTAGGGAAAATGCCACTGACAGCTTTGAGGTCGAACGCGGATATCTCCAGAACAGTCGCCAGAATAGGCAATGTTGGCTTCTTCGGTATAGCCACTTCTAAAGGGATGTTTTCGATGGAGCCAATATGCTTCAAGTCATTGTCATCGACGTAAGGCTCGTACAGACAAGTAAGCTTCAGCTTGCCCGTCACTCTACCTTTGTCGGTAATCCGGACAAAAATGTCGGTTATTCCTTTAAAATCGCATGGTTTGGATAGCAATTCGGTTGCATTGAAGAAGCAGTTACCCAATGCCACCTGACTGGATGCCTGTTTCGACCAGGCAGTGAAGCGAACGTTACTCTTGTCGTTAATAATAAACTCCCATCGTAATCCTACCCATTGTCCTGAAGGACCGGAGTTTTTTACTACATCCGTACTGAAAGCAACAGGTCCGCATGCCGCATTCACGAATAATGAGTTTGGAAATAATGGATTAGCACGCTCTGTGTCCAATATAGATATTGATATTACTATCATCCGGAATGGAACAGTGAGGTTGTAGATAGCCTTGTTGTCATCGGACCTAATGGCTTCGAGCGTGTGCACCTGACGTCCAGAGGGAGACCCTTTTTGAGAGGATTTATGCTCGGTAGGAGAGTCGTGCCCTCGACTACCAGCTCTACTAGCTGCTCTGGAATGCGCAAATGAAGCTTGGCTTTGTGCCTCTAGTATAGCGGCAATTACTGGCGACGTAAATTTCTTCATATTCAAATCGTCATAATCTAATAACTCACCCTCATCACTATACATCGGCTCAGCGCTTACTAACATGACCACCTTCACTCGACCACTTAATACCGCACCATCCACTATAAAACGGGTGACATTTACAAACCCATTTTCATCAGGTTCGATAGCTGCTATTTCCCCTAACGACACCATTACTTTCCCGAGTAACGTATTTACAGAGTACGCTGTAACCGTCAAGATAGAATCCGCATACATGACTAATCGCCATGGTAATCTCTCCCATTGGGCCGTTTTCCCCGCCTTCACTATTGTACTAGTTGCTTTATTCCAATGGCCGCACTTCATTTGCACCGAAGGCGAGTTCTTTTCCAATAAATGCGCATCTTTGAGGTCAACTAACGCCACCGTCAAAATTTTTATGTACACTTTGGTGTCCGCTGGCAGTATCTTCACTGGAGGAACAATGATATCTTCTATTTCAGCTTTCGCTGCTTTTTGCGGCCGCTCAGCAGGGACATTGTAACAAACGATTCGGATCTTACCTACTGGACCTAAACCGCTGTATATAATTCCTTCGATTTCAAAATAACCAGTTTCAGTAGAAGGTATCAACTCAAATTCCTTGCCGGTTAATATGTACCGACCTATAATCACGTCATCACTGCCGATAATAATGACTAAATCGGCTCGGTCTTCTACATTACGCTTTCTTATAACACTCCAATTCAAATTGTGCCATTCGCCTGCATCACCTGCATTTGATTGTTTTGGATCAGCGTTGAATTTAAGTTCTCCCATTACACACTTAATCCATAACTTATTTGAGGTAAAGGGATGAGCAGCTGGTATTTCAGATACATAAATAGACAACATAGTGATCTTCAACATTTCTCTGCGTCTTTTAGCCTCTGCTTTGGCTGCTTCACGGGCTTCACGCTCAAGCTGTAATCTACCTTCATCAGACTCAGCCCATTTCTTTTGTTTCTTAAGTGCTTCGGCTTCCTCTTTTTTCCTTTTTTTTTCTTCAGCTTTAGCTTTTTTAATAGCGGCTGCTGATGTCTTGTTAGTAGCAATCATTCCCTCCTCAAGCACCTCTTCCTTCTTCGCTTCTTGCACTTCATCCATATCCTTTTTTTTGTCATCGATTTCATTAGGCTCTTGATTATCCTGGTCAACCCCTTCATGTTGCAAGCTGTTTTCTACTGCATCAGGATCATACTGTTGCTGTGCTACCTCCTCCTCAGAAAATTGATCCTCGAAATGAAAGTCGCGAACTAAACCGCCTTCGTCTTCATTCAACGAATCCATGTGGAGATGACTGGGTTCTGTCTCTTGTACTCACTCGTTAAGTCAGTCTCGTGTCCCCACTTATGTACACGCTACCCCTCGCACTCGCATCGCAGCATTAACCATCAATCACCAAATTGTGACACCAATCCGTTAGTGGCATATTTTTTCGTTTTTTATGAGGTACCGGTGTAGTACCGGCTCGATGAGTCGACTCAGAGTCGTATAATATTAATAATATAATATTATTCTGCAATGAAGCGCGAATATTTATCAATAACATCCGATGTTGCTTGTCGAACTAATTGATGGATCAAAAGTTACAACGGATTATGCAAGAGTCAGCAGCTATTTGTGATGATGATGAAAATCCCGACTTCTATTTTTGACGTCCTTCATATAAGCCAGTAGCGCATAGCTGCCTCTTATAGACTTTTATGTCGATAAATAGTAATTATACCACTATTGCACACAAAGGATCAAGGAAAAGGACCAGTATTTTAAAATGGATCCGCTGGATCTCGGATTTTCCATTTCCTTCCTCGTGTTGTTGAAGTTTAGGTGCGTCGATGGCTAGAACTGCGCAATGAAGTTGCTGCGGCGCACTCTGTCGACCACTTCTTTCTTCGACCGCGTCGGCCGCGACTGGGTTCGCGCTTGGGACGAGCGATTAACTCCGTGGGAACTAGGTTCGCCGAATCCAATTTATCAAGAATTGATACAGAAGCAACATCTTGCAGTGCAAGACAAGCGAGTTCTCATGCCTGGCTGTGGCAGTGGGTATGATGCGATTACTGTATGTCGCTTGGGTCGCCCTGCTTCGCTCACAGCTATTGATTTGTCTTCGAAAGCTATTTCAATCGCACAGAGCCATCCTATACCACCGCAATTCAAAGATACTCTGAAGTTTCAGCAACAAGATTTCTTCTCTATAGACACAACAAAATATCAATATGATGTCATTATAGACTATCTATTCTACTCAGCGATGGATATCCCCATGAGATCACGCGTAGTGGAACAAATGTACAAGCTTTTAGCACCAAATGGCGTAGTTGCCACCATAATATTTCCATTACAGCTTAATAATGAGAATGAGACAGTGGGACCTCCATATCATATGAAGCTAGAGCATTATATAGAAAAATTTCAGCAGCATCACTTTAAATTGATTCGCACGAATACTCTGGAGGATTCTATTGTGCCGCGGAGAAATAGAGAACTATTTGCTCTATGGGGGAAAGCTTAGCCCTTAGCAAGGTTTTGTGATTTTGTTAATAATTATTATTGCGTCGTGATAATTTATATACTTTATTTGTAATTACAAAAGTAACAAAGTGTACATATAATTTATTTCTTTGTTATGTGGGGCAACTTGACATCGCTATCCGAAGCTGTAGTACTGCTTTGATTGTAATATCGTTGAGCCCTTGCGGCTATCGAATTCGAATTGGCGGATGATGGGTTGGAGTTGGTATTGCCTCCATCGAGTGTGCGGACAGTGACTGGTTTGCCAATTTGGCGGTATTGCTTCGACCTATCTATCGTAACTTTACTGCTGTCGTTGTCATTACTACTAGACGTTTTCGTCTCTTGCTTCTCGTCATACGTACTGCTGTGATAACTGAAGTCTGATCTATCCGTTGGTAACCGTTCAAAGTCTTCTCCGTATGGTAACTGACTGCGAGGTGTCATTGAATAGTCACTATTCCCTCTACTTCGACTATCCGTGCTGCCAGTATAAGTCCGAGTGTATGTGCTACCAGTATAAGTCCGAGTGTATGTACTACCAGTATAAGTCCGAGTGTATGCATCCGTTGTGGCCGTTTGGATTCGATCATCTTTACTTGCATCTCTGTGCTTAGAACGATAGGTCGATCGTGGAGAGTAATCAGTGGCTGAATAATCACTATACGTATCACTTCTGCTGTATTCCGTGTCGCTGTATGCCGACCTGGGCGTTCGAGTCCGACTACTACCTCCATGTGTGTAATCGGTAGAACGGCTACTAAAACTACTCGTTGAATCTCTATACGTTGATTTCCCGCCAGAATCAGGGCGACCGACAGTTGCTTGGACAACTTCTTCGCGTCTGCGTTGCGCATATGTGCGGAAATCGTTGACATTCTTTACATCTTTAAGCGTCAAGTACCCATCCTTCATCACCTCTGGTGTCTCGTCAAATGTTAATGACGGTACCAGTGCGGTATTCACACTAGATTTCATACTACTCACGGTGCTTTGTACACTTTTACTGGTCATAGACTTTATATCGTCTTGAGGAAGTGTGTCCACATTGACTGAAGCCTTGTTCTCTTCATAACTTGCTGGCTCCTCGTCAAAAGACCTTAACTTCGATTGCACTTTACTGGCTGAAGTATCTGGATAGTATGCGGGCTCGTCGTCAAAGGATCTAAGTGTTGATACTGGAATACTACGAGCTGTCTCGCCGCCATAATCAGTGCGACTACGAGCTGTCTCGCCACCATAGTCAGTGCGACTGCGAGCTGTCTCGTCACCATAGTCAGTACGACTGCGAGCTGTCTCGCCACCATAATCAGTGCGACTGCGATACGTCTCATCTCCATGATCAGTGCGACTGCGAGCTGTATCGCCACCATAGTCAGTGCGACTGCGATACGTCTCATCTCCATAATCAGTACGGCTGCGAGCTGTATCACCGCCATAGTCAGTGCGACTATATGCTGACTTTGTTCGCCCAGTTTCACCGCCATAATCAGTGCGACTACGAGCTGTCTCGCCACCATAGTCAGTGCGACTGCGAGCTGTATCGCCACCATAATCAGTACGACTGCGATACGTCTCATCACCATAATCGGTGCGACTGCGATACGTCTCATCTCCATAATCAGTACGACTGCGACCTGTATCATAACCATAATCAGTGCGACTATATGCTGATTTCGTACGTCCTGTATCATAACCATAGTCATCTGCATCTTCAAAGGATCTTAAAGTAGAACCCGATCGACCAGTGTCGATACGCGGTATAATGGCAGAAAAGCTAGACTTGCTGGACCTCCCCGTGTTGATCGTCTCAGCTGATCTTTGCGTAGGAATAGATTCAAAAGTCTGCTCGGTGATGTTAGTATCCGTGGTATTTGGTCGTTTGGCATCAAAATTGTCTTTAGTAGATATTCGCTCTTCATGTTCTTCAACATAATTATCAAATAAAAGCTGTTGATCGTACTTATCGGGGGTTCCTTCTTCTGTGCTTCCATTAACCAATGCTCCGTCACTCTGACTCGACATAAGTTGTCTGCTTTTAGCATCCGATTGGTTACTGACCGACGAGGAGCGACTAGCAGCGCCAGAAGATGCCCTGCTGGAAGCGGACATTCCGCTGGCAGAAGATGCTCTACTAGCAGAGGACGCCATACTAGCCCTACTAGCAGAGGATGCCCTACTATCAGCACCAGATGATACAGAACGATCATCGAGATCGTCTTCTTCAGATCCAAGCTCTTCTTCACCATCACTCCAGGAGTCGTAACCTTCATCAGAGGAGTAATCTTGTCCGTAATAGTCCTCGTCATCTTCGTCTTCATAGTCCTCTTCCAGTGCTTCAGTCCTATTCTCGTCGTCGCCAACGTCACTTTTAACTGCTTGACTTTCTGTATCCACCTCTGTAGAGGTATCCGATATTGGTTGGCCGCTCCTTCTTGCTTGCAACCTGGCCATCCGTTTTTTATATTCCGCTTGTTTTTTCATCGCCACTTTCATGTCCTCCTCCGACACATGACCACGCTTGGCCAACTCTCTTTCTTCCAGTATCTTCCTCATTTTTTCGCGTTGTTCGCCCTCAGGAAATTTAGCTAATTCCGATTCCATTCGACGCTCCGCTGCTCTAGCAACTTTTTCTGCCTCTAAGCGAGCTCTTTTCCTTTCTGCTGCCATTTTTTTACTATATTCATCTTGCGAACGTCGTATCTCAATGCCTCTGTCGATGTACCACTTCTTCAACTCCAACTGCTGCGAGTCGTATTGTCGCCGCATAGTTATTCGCAAATCACGTTGCAATCTATCTTTGCGTAAATTACTTGGCATATCACTTAGGGCGTACCTGGTGGGTTGGAAAGG
>JACCDO010600148.1_pt1 | contig 11974 bp, 10 predicted proteins | sample 7446101 | NCBI WGS metagenome assembly JACCDO01 (sample SAMN15323440, study PRJNA562643) | freshwater metagenome | isolation source: river surface water | place: USA:Blue River Watershed | collected 2017-08-16 | reverse complement strand
GGTTGCAGACCAAATCATCAATCGCTTGATCAAATGAATCGATATTGTGACCAACGAGATCAAGATCTTCGAGATATTGACGTAAGAGTCTCTTGGATTCAGACGTCATCTTTCCTTTCTTTTTTTTCTGTTGGGATTGTTCGAAAAAGGCATTCATGTTTTCACATAATGGAAAACCATTTCTTACGCACCGTGAATGTATGTGAAGATGTGTGGACTGTCTGAATTCAATATCATTCATTTCGACATTCTGGAGATATAAATACAATGGAGGAAATCGTAAATCAAGCTCTTTCATTTTACGAGACTCTTCACGAGGATTCAAAAGAATCATCCAATGGGATCATGACCTTTCGGATTGGAGGTCAGAGTCCCGTGTGTGGATTTTACATTGGACGATTTCAAGACTTGGAAGACTTGAAGTCGTACCTGATTCGTCGTCGATTGATTCCGTTTGTTGGTGAAACTTACGGAATGGTTGGTGACAAAGTATGGGTCTTATCTCGAAAATTTTTGAAAAATGTGGTCAAGAAAAAAAATTTGGAACCGGTTCGTGAAGAATCAGAAGTCCCGTCGATTCATGTGTCAACGGCTGATGTCGATGGGGACCTTTATGATTGAAAAAAATTCACGGCTTCTTCCGAAAGACTAACCATAATAACCAAATCAGAATGACGAATCCGACCACGATTGCTGTCACCGCTACTTCGGAGTAAATAAGTACACATGTCTTCTGCTTGTTTGAAAACCCAAGTGGAACCGAACATCCCTTCTTGTCTTTATTACAACTCGCTCTGTACCCTTCGTACCGAGTCACCATGTCTTCATATGAAATTCCTGTTTTTCCAAGTTTTTCATTTACACGTTCATGAATACGATGTAACCATTTCGTCAAAGTTTCGCGGTTTTTCAGATTGTCACCCACGGGGTCTTCGAGTAAGAATTGTTGATACGATTCGCGACAGTATCTACAGGGAAACACATAACCGGCTGTTTCAAAAAATGTTTGATATCTCTGACGAGTCAATCCGACATCTTGTTCAAAGTTTCGATCGAATTCGTCCGGATCCATGGGATACCCAAATGTAACACTGTGAAGAAACACCCACCCCGCCGGACCCCATACATTTGTCATCATACCGTTCCCCGAGTTTGAATTGTACAATCCTTCTGCATTTCCACTCATTCCACTCATTTGTTCTTTTATTAAAAAGACATATTATTTTTTTTACAAACGGATAATGACAATCGGATTCTCACGAGAACTCTCCTTCTTCACGAACTCAACATAAAACCACCCGGGAGTTGAAATACTCACTTCACCGTTCCTCAGCTTCCGGAAGAATGAGTCAGGGGTATCGAACATTCCCACGGAGAGCATCACATCTTCTCCGTCAATCAGATTCTTCATATCGGGATGACTCTCGGACCCAAGATAAACACACGAGTTGTCCGTCGTTCCTACGAAAGCGTACGAGTTCTTCTTTACATCCATCGTGGTGGAACTTTCGACAGCGAAAGCATTGACGATCTCAACGAAGTTGTGGAAGTCGTGAGAAATAAACATCTTACTTTTGATCGAGTTGGTTGACCATTTTGAGAAACTCACAAAAGGGCTACATTCCGAAACCGGACAGTCCATGTGACCTAGACTGTCCAGACTTTTGACCCAGGGTTTTTCTGATTAATTGAAAGTAAAATCATTCATCCATCATGCAGCGCTTCCCTAGTTCGCTCGACACTCTTCCGTGCTTCTCGGAGATTGTGAATCACTTGGATTACAAGGACAAGTGTAATCTCAAGCTTGCTTCCAAGAAGACTCGTGAGGTCGTGTCATCGACGACCCAATCCCTTACGATCACCTGGAACTACGAACCCCCCACTCACACCATCGACCGTAACCATGTTCGTAAACTCACTGTTTCAAAAAACGGGTTAATCTGTTTGAAAGAAGCTACCCGTATTTCTGGCTTCATAGTCGACATGGGGTTGACGAACCTTCATACACTCAAGTTGAATTCTGTCCGGCTCGACGACGAGTCTTTTTTACGGATGACGGAAGTTATTTCAGGAATGAACAAACTGAAGAATCTGTCATTCCATGATTTCTTTTACGGTCTCAAGAACTTTGACACGATCCGAACCTTCGCTCAACATATCTCCAACCTCGATCTCGAATCTTTTTCCATGGATGAATTCCCCGGATGTCTCCTGATCCATAGTGAAACGGTGACACACGAGGCTGGATTTACGTATACCTCCACGACTTCGAACGAGTACGGTGATCAGAATGCTCATATCCCCGTCATCAACAACATGCTTGGAGGAATGACTTCTCTCCAACACCTGTCGCTCTCCTCTTGTCATTTGACGAAGGAAGTGTCGCTTCCCACTTCAATCGTTCATTTAAAGTTAGACGGGAATTATTTCTCCTCGGGATGTATCGATTTCAAACCCTTCATCCACATCAAGTCACTCTCACTGAGATCGTGTGAATTGACATCAATTCCTCCGATTCCATCGACGCTCGAAGTCCTGGATCTTTCTCATAACCACATCAACTACACCGGGATTGAGACGATGGCTGAGTCTGGAAGTCTCACTCACCTCGACCTGTCGTCGAACAAATACATTTATTCGAGAGGTATCGTCGCTCTATCGAAGTCTCTGAACTCGAATATGACATCTCTGAGTATCCGAGAGTGTAGTCTGGGTGCTCAAGGGTTCGTGGAGCTACTCGAGTCGTTGAAGACGAACGAGTCTTTGACTCGACTTGATGTGTCGAGAAATAACATCGGTTCTGGTTCGTCGGCTCTTTTGACTTTCGAGAGTTCGACCCTGGTCCATCTCAAGATTCACGGAACTCGTCTTCCACTGGACTCTCGGCTGAGAGATTTCGTCAATCCTTCATTTGACATCCAAGATGTGCTTTACGACGACGGGTATTTCTTTCCTCGTTCGGAAGAGACGTTTGAAGATGTAGTGGTCGGAGAAGAAGATGTAGTGGTCGGAGAAGAAGACATTTGAAGGTCCATGTAAAAATCCTGTTATGTCTCTGTTGTATTTGAAAGAAGAAAAATAAAGGAAGAAAATGAATTATGTACAATTGCTTCAATCCATTCCACAACCTGCTCAGAGATCACCAGAGTGGTACGAACAGCGTTCTCGTTTGATTACGTCATCAAACATCCCAACGATCTTAGGAGACAACCCATACAAATCCCCCTCTGAATATCTTGAGGAACTCATTGATCCAACCATTCGTACATTCAACGGAAGTGTTGCAACTATTCATGGTCAGGTGTACGAAACTCCAGCAGTAAATGCTTATTGCGATTCGTTGGATTACACTGGTGTAGAATTGGGATTGATTCGTTTGATTGACAATCCATGGCACGGAGAGTACGGACGCATCCGGGAAAATAACTTAAATTGGATTGCGGGGTCGGCTGATTATTTGTCATGGCCAAAAGAAGTTCAAACGGTTTCGAAGGATGATTGCATCACCGTCGAAATCAAGTGTCCGTTCAACAATCCGAAGTTGAAATGGGGAGAAATTCCCAAATACTATTACGCACAAGTTATGTTTAATATGTTCATTCTTGACACACCACGTGCCGATTTTGTTCAAATGATCCCTCAAGGATTCAAAGGTTCTGGATATCAAATGAACATTGTCCGAATTTATCGTGACGATGCTTGGATTTGGAATTACGCAATCCCGAAGCTCGAAGAGTTTTATGCAGATTGGATTGATAAGAAACAACGAAAGTTGTTGAAACGAAGTTCGTCCTAAAGGAAAAGTTGTTGAAGAGAAGTTCGTCCTAAAAGGAAAAGTTGTTGAAGAGAAGTTCGTCCTAAAAGGAAAATGAAAAAAGTTATTCGAAAATGATTTTGCCCGAGACTGTGGCGAGACCTTGTTTGAGTTGAGTCGAAGCGTCACTTGACGCAGAGAGGTATTTCATTTTGCTACGTACGCTCACGAAGTCATTGATTTCGACAATACCGATTTTTATGTTTCCAGAATCCAAAATAATCGATACATTCTTCAAGTCAACTGGGTTTTGTGTTTTGATGGAGTACGCATTAAACTGTGTCTTCAAAGGAACGGGTCCGTACGTATTATTATCGATTACAATCGACATTTGTTCAGAACCCGTTTCGCCTTTTGCAACAATTTGGAAATACCCAAGTGCTGGGCCCGTAACCATTGGAATCGAAGGGGGAGGAGGAATCATGACGTTGGGTATTTGTCCCTGCTGATTCGATACATTCACTTGGTCAAATCCAGACAAATCAACTTTTTTTGTATCGAGTGTTGTCTGTGTTGACAGTGTTAACTTTGTAGTTGAGGATTCGTTGGATTGTTTTCGTTTGTAAAAAACTCCGACACCAACAAGGATAATAATGAGTGCAAGAATTAGACCGATCATTCTGTGTTTCTTTTTTATTTCAAGGATCCAATAAAAAATTAAAATTACATTTCTAAAAAAAGAAAGTAAAAAGAATGATTTCCTTTCGAGACTTCTCACAGAAGAGAAGTAGAAAGGCAGATAAGTTTTTTGCAGGGCTGTCTCTCCGTTTTGGAAACGAGTCAAGGGAATTATCCGAATGGAAGATGAATCATCCGAATCTTCACAAACGAATTCGAAAAGAACTGCGTGACGAAATCGAAAAGACATTTACAATCCCTGTTTCGCCATCCCACGCACCAACCGTACGATTGTTTCGAGGCATCCGAATGAATGCACAAACGTTTCACAGCACGAAAAGGGGGGATTCGCAAACCTTCCGAATGCCAAGTTATTCATCGTGGTCCATATGGCCTTGGTCAGCCATTCGCTACGCAACCGAAGGTTCTGTCAAAGGGCATCAAATTTATCACCAATATGGTGCTTTAATTGAATGTACGGTTCCGCGAGAAGCTGTGTTTGCCGATTTGTCGGGCATACATGAACACGAATCGTCGCATTCGATTTTGTTGGATCCGAGCGACCCCGAGTCTTTTCTTTCGCCTGCCCGTACGTCTTCCATTCGCGTGTCGAATGTTCAACACGAAGTGGAGAGAATCACCGTTTCGAGCTCGGAACAAGTTCTATCGGCTTACAAACCGCCTCCGTATGAAGTGATTTTAAAACCGGGCGCGTACAGATGTCATTTCATCTTTATGTATGCACGTCCGAGGAACTTTAAAGCCGTACAAACACCCCGTGTATCAGCAGCAGGAATTCGTACTCAAAGAAAAGGGAAGAAACCGGCGACACTGGAAGCTCTTCCTGATGCTTCCGATCTTCGGCCGAGATATGTGGACGATTCGAACATGATGGTGGATATTTTTGAGTTGGAACAGTGTGATTTACCGAATTGGATGTCTCAGTTGATCCCCTTTTATTACAAGAACAAAAGTGTAACATATCCAGCATACATGGATGTTTCAAACAACGTTTACTACTTTGGTGTTTGTGGAGTATTTCCGAGAGAAATCCAAAAAGCAATCAACACCGTGCGCAAGAGTCGGGTATTTCACAAACTGTTTTCGGCACGACTACAGTTTTATAACGACAGAGAGCGTTTTTACGTGTCCGAAGAGTCCATGTTTCGTGACTTTGTGAATGACGACACTTATTTGTGTGCGTACGCGTCGTGGACCGTTCGTGCTCCGTCAGGAGAGATGATATGGCATGCACATCTCCTTATTAAAGATCGGAGACGCCAAACAATCTGGATCATGGACCCGAACGGTCTTCAATATGTCCGAGAAGACGATCTCGGTATCGCCGCAAAGATGACAACGTATCTACGCGCACTCGGTTCATCATATTCAGTCGAATCGATTCCACGTCCGAACATATATCAAGAATTTGAAGGATCCTGTGTATTAGTTGTGTTCATGTTCGCATTGTATATTTTGTTTGAAGATTATTTTTTTTCTTCTCAACATGTTTCGTTATACGCCGACCCTCCTTGTTTTTTCGCAAAATTCGTGTCGATCCTCTTCCAATCTGTGTCAGGCCCGGAAGTTGTTGTGAAAGGTCATCTGATCAAACGATTCGATGATTTTAATAAATGTACGGAGAAGTATTGGTTCTTGTACGGAAAATTGCGCAAACTGTTGTCGAACGAAAAACTCGAAGTCCGTGTCGAAAATGTATCTGGAGCTGACAATATCCGAATTGAATACGAGAAAGTGGATAGAACGAAATTTGATTCCCTTGTTGAATTCTTGGAATCTCGAGTTGTACCGGTCAGACATTTGACATTCAAATCGCCGTACCAACTTTCGTTCGAACACTTTTTCAGAATCATTCAAGCGCTTCCAGAAACGATGGAGAGTCTCGCAATGATTGAAATGTATTACAAACGATTCCCGTTTGAATCTCTGTTCGATATCTTTCTGTCAAAACGTTTTTCAATTCATCAACTTGTTCTAAGTCAATCTTCAACTTGGATAGATGAAACGAGTGTACGAAAACTTGTTTTGCTCGACATACGTGATTCTCTCGATCTTTCGGGGAATCGTCTGTCGAGTGATGTTGCTCGAATGTTGATCGAAGGAATCGTTTCGAAGATCGGAAGAAATCCTTTTACATTGGATATTTCGAATTGCAACACCGAAACACTTTGGTCTGGTGTCGTTCCTGAAAATCTCACGCTTGTACAAGATCCGAGTCCTTTCGAAGAATCAGAATCTGAAGAAGAATCCGATGAAGAATCCGGTAATTAACGTGTTCGCGTTTTCTAATCGAACGTAATCACACTTCAGTCGGTAGTCGTAAATAAGTTGTTTTACAATTTGCCTTTTTAGATAATAAATAAAAAACATGCCGGTATTTTTTGCGAATCGTGGAAATACTTGTTTTTTCAATGTGGCTGCTCAACTTCTTTTGAACAACAAGGATTTCGTAGATGCAATCCTTTCAAGTGATTTCGATCATCTCGAAGAATCAAACGGGGTTCTTCGAGAATTTCGAAGATATGCAAACGAAGTTCGCACACACACGAAACCGCGCATGGGTGCAGTTGCGTCGATTGATGAATTGGTTCGTCATTTCCCATTTCTCGCATCTCATGTCCGTGCGGGCCAACAAGGCGATGCAATCGAGTGTGTCGATGCAATCCTGGACCAATTGTCTTTCCGCGGGACACCGCGTCCTGTTCCCATTCAATATACGAACGCGGGGTCACGGGACTCTGCGTACGCCCGTGTCCGTCAATCCATTCGGCAACATTGTGGACCTTTGGAAATCCTATGGGGAATTCAGGAGCAGATTGGGACTTGTTTGCGGTGCAATCAGATAGTCCAACGAGAATTGATCCCGTTTACTTGGATTTCGAAAGTCACTGAAAAGAGAGTCGCGGAAGGAGTCGATTGTGATGCCTGCAAACGTCGGGGGAGTCGTGAGTACGAGACCCGAATTTTTGAACCCGCGCGGAGTATGATTGTACAAGTGCATGCTCGTCATCGGGACGACGGGAGTAAAGACAATCGTCCGGCTCCCATGAACGAATTTGTGGAGATCACGGACGTTCGTTCACAAGGCAGTATTTCGTACGCTTTAGAAGTAATGGCCTATCACGAAGGGTGGTCATTCAATTCCGGACATTACACCTGTGCGATTCGAAATCCTGTCTCCCGTGACACATGGATTTTGAACTCCGACGCGCACTGTTCGGTTGCGGATAAAAGTTTCAAAGTTGGACAACACAAACCGACTTCGACATATGCGATGCTGTACCGAAGAAGTGTCTAAAAACGTGTTGTATGGAATGAAAAAGGAATTTGTTTGTAACAACTGGACACTCATTTCTCTCTTTCTTTTGAGTTCTTTTAAAAATAAAAAACGAAATCGTACGAAGTATTAGAAAAAACGAAAATCGTGAAATAAGTATTTAAAAGAATATTCAAACGAAAAGACAAAAAAAAGAAGATGCGATTCCGTCGAAACAATTATTACTTTCAATCTCGAATCGTGTCATTCGATCCCAAAGAGTCCCCTGTATGTTCACCGTACATGGATGCAAAACTTGTTGTAAATGTTGCAAACGAGTTTAAGGAATACCAGAAAACTGTAAATGCATATCCATTCGTGACATCTCTGACAGAAACGGTTCAATCGACTCGACCCGAACGCGCCGCGCGGGATCTCGCAAAGAAATTCATGTCAACATGTGAAGAGCTTTCATTTTACCGAGTGGACGTGACAATTCGAAAGATGTATGATGATGACACTGCGGATATTGTGATTCACACAATGTCAGACAAGATTTTACAAGTTCGTTTTGACATTTCCAAGATTGTAACACGTGAACGTGCGAATCAGACGGAATATACCGGCAAGGCATTTCAACTCATCTCTCAGAAAAAATTAGACGCGTTTGAAGAATTGACATCCAGTCTTATTCACGAAAGTGATTTTGTTGGGAACGCTCAACAATACTTTTTTGCAGAAATGAAAAAGTTAGACTTCGAATTCGCCGAAAAGCAGATTCTTCGAAACTGTTTTGTGGATGTTACGAAACCTCATGTGATTGTTCAATTTTTCAAATTGCAACCGACATTTCAAATCTATGAATATATGGTTACGAAACATTTTTACAAGACTTCCCATGAATATGTGGATAAGGAATCGTTGCTTCTCCGATTCGGAAAAAGAGATCAGGACAACTTACGTACAGTCATGCGATACTTCACAAAGTCACTCTTTCGACCATTCTTGATCGACAAGAATCTCAAACCGATCTACGGATATTCTGCAATTGAAGCGTTTGCGCGTTATTACAAACCATCCATGAAGTCGAACAAGATATGCACGATTCGAGAACCCACTCCGAACTCAAAAGAAATTCACTGTCTCAAAAATTACCAACTTTTTACATTCCCTTTTGAAGTATCCGCGGCATCGTTGCAAGAACACGAGATGGTCCTGTTACAAAATCAGGATTTCGGACGGGTCGTTCGTATGAATAATAAGTTATTCATCAAAACGAAGTCGGACTTTTTATCCATCGAAAATGAAAAAGTCAAAGTTGTTTTATCATTTATGCACCTCAGTTCCATGAGTCATCGAGAACATGAAAAACTTTTGATCCGAAACTCCGTACGCGCACTCAAGACTTTCTTTGGGTCGAAATTAGTGAAACCACTGACAAGTCGTGATTTTAAGAAAGCTACACTGGATTCTTGGATGAGGAATCCTTGGTTTTTGATGGCATGTGTGTACTTACTAAAAGGAAATGTGAATGCAATGAACAGGATCCGTCCGGCATTTTTGCGATCTTCTGTGAAAACGAAACCGAAAGCGAATTACTCGACTGTGTTGTTTGATGAAATTCTTCGTTCTAAAACAGTGATGAAATACAAAAAGTTTGCAAACTTTATGAAACGTCATCTCACACGGGGCGATATCGAGGATCCTTCTGGTTATTGTACGTCCGGAATCACAAAACCTGGTGACATGAAAAACACATACATGTCATTTAACGAAGCGATCAACCTGTCAGGTGCTGCTGCTATTCAAAAAGCGAAAATTGGCGAATTTAAAAACATTATTCCAAAGAAATTGAGGAGTGATTTTATGAATTTACAAATCAAACAGATCCGAAAGCTTATCCGCCTAGGGTCTTTTCAAAAAACCAAATTCTCCAAGTCGTTCTTTGATTTTGAAAATGGAATTGAGCCTGAAACTTCTTCCGAAACTTCTTCCGAAACTTCTTCCGAAACTTCTTCCGAAACTTCTTCCGAAACTTCTTCTGAAACTTCTTCTGAAACTTCAAATTAAACCCTACGTGAATCAACCGGGATTTCGGCAGGGCGCGTTCCGCGCATGACTACACCCGCGCCACGAACACCACCCATCAGTTGCGGGTCATTACTCTGGAGCATTCCACTAACGCTTCGGTTGTAATTGACATCCGAACGGCGTGACAACTCGTCGAAGTCACGGGGCATTGTTTGTGTCACGACTTCGTTTCTGTCGACCATCCGACGACGGCTGACGTCATTGATATCGGACGGTGCCCCCGAACGGGTTTTGTAGAAACTCACGTCCTGAGTATTACGCAGTTCGCTGAAGTTCATAGCCATGGAGTTACGTTTGGGAACGCGAAGGTACGCCTCGTTATTTTCGCCCACAAGACCGGTCACGGACTTGGGATCAATCAACATCTGGGGAGGCACACGGTCGCCGAACACGAGTTGTTGATCCTGGAGCATACGCCTGTTCTGGATTGTCGCGTCGTCCGCAATTTGCGAACGCTTCGGCACGGCATAGTTGGCAGGGTCATTCTGTGTAACTTCCATACGAATCGCTTTCGGGACAGCGTCCGGTGGGATGCTACGCAAGGACAAGTCGGGTGCGCTAGAAGGGTTTTCCATGCTGCGAATACGGGGGGCGCTTGAAAGGTTCGGCATCGCTCGTTCGAGGTTACGAAGCGCGACCGGACGGTCGTACAACATATCCGCAGTTTTGACACCTGCCAGAATAGGATTCACCGGCATTTTTCCGACGTCCGGTCCAATGGGACGGGTACGTTCGGCCGTAATACGCGTATCAATAGGATTCATCATATTTTCTTCTTTATTTTTAATATACATGTTCGAATATTTTTTGAAAACGTTTTTGATGAAAAGAAAAAAACGTGAAGGCGTAAAACGTTTTCTATGAAACAAAACAAACCTGTGAGAAAAAAACAAAATCACCACCGGGGGGGATCGAACCCTCGACCACTGGCTTAAAAGGCCAGCGCTCTAAACCACTGAGCTACGGCGGTTCCAACAAGGATTTCTCTTATCGTGACGTTCCATGTACAACTGCATGTATAAAAATCTTTCTTCCATGTAATAAAAAAAAGTATCGACAAAAAGAATGAATCCGAAATGGGACTTCGTAATTGCCAAACCACCGGCTCCTGGTGGTAATCCTTTCAGGGAGACGGGTAACTTTAATTTGCTAAATGTGGATAATCTCACGGTGTACTCAGGGACACACACCGGCACTCTCGTTGTCGAGCAGCAAGCCGAGCTTTCAGGCCCCACTGTGCTCCGTTCGACACTGTCTGTCGTCGGTTCCACAACTCTCCAAAATCTTACTGTCAACACATTCTCTATTTTAAGCGGTCCTGTCGTTGCACGGTCGACATTGTCCGTGATCAATGCTGCTTCTGTTGGCTCTTTGTACGTAGTTGCAAACACCACCATGGTCGGGGGTGTGGAAATGTTGAGCAACTTGTGCGTGAATGGCACGGCACATTTTGACGAATCACTCTTCGTGTCTGGTTCTACTGAACTCGTCGGAACAGTCTCCATGTATTCGGACGCAAATATCCAATTAAACCTCAGTGTCGGCGGAGATATTCGTACTGCGTCTCGTTTTGTTTCTCCCGCGGGTTACGTCGACCCAGAAGTCGGTGACATTAAGATGGCATGTGTACCGACGGATCGGAATGGGTGGCTGTTGTGCGACGGTCGTGCTGTGAATCGGGGCGAATACCCCGCACTTTTTAATGCCATTGGTACAACGTTCGGTTCGGGTGATGGTGTGAATACATTCAATCTCCCTAACACCGGCGGACGGGTTCTGGGCAACGTCGGAGGTGGTCACAACCTCGGAGAAGCTTCTGGAAGTGACTCCACGACACTCACGGCTGACAATCTTCCCGCGCACACTCACTCCGGAACCACGTCCACGAACGGTTCGCACGCACACGGTGTGTCCGATCCGGGTCATTCGCACACACAGGTTACAGTGAATGACGACTTTAACAACTCGGGTGGAAATGCACCCAGTTTTGCTGCAGACTCGGCCGGGTCTCGTACATGGAACAACATTTCGACAGAGTACACTGGCGTTTCGATTCAGGCGAACGGTTCTCACACACACACAATGACAACCGACGGTGGTGCGGGTTTGAATGGGAGTGCATTTAACAACATGCAGCCGACGTTGTTCATTGGTTACACGTTTATCTTTGCAGG
>JACCDO011939702.1_pt1 | contig 11976 bp, 11 predicted proteins | sample 7446101 | NCBI WGS metagenome assembly JACCDO01 (sample SAMN15323440, study PRJNA562643) | freshwater metagenome | isolation source: river surface water | place: USA:Blue River Watershed | collected 2017-08-16 | reverse complement strand
AGGCCGGCGAGCATGGTGACCCAGCGCTCGTACTCGGGCTTCCATTGGCCGCCGTAGTAGGTGTTGGACTCGTATTTGCGGAGGCTGTCCGCTGAGAGCTTCAGTTCGCGCGCATACCAGTCGTCCACGCTGCGGGACGGGACGCCCAGGGCTTTCCAGTCTTCCAGGCCGATCGGGTTGACGAGCACCAGTTGCTCCACCGACGCCGGAAACATCAGTGCCTGGCGGGTGGCGAGCATGCCGCCGGTGGAGTGGCCAACGAGCGTCGCCCGCTGGATGCCGAGCTTTTGCAGCAGCGCCTGCGTGTTGGCGGCCAGCTGCTGGAAGCTGTATTGGTAGTGCGCGGGCTTGGTGGAGGCGCAGAAGCCGATCTGGTCGGGCACGACGACGCGATAGCCGGCGCCCGCCAGCGCGGCGATGGTGGACTCCCAGGTGGCGCCGCAGAAGTTCTTGCCATGCATCAGCACGGCCACGCGCCCGTTGGCCTCGCCGCGCGGCGGCACGTCCATGTAGGCCATTTCCAGCGCCTGGCGCTGCGACTGGAACGCGTAGCGCTCGACGGGATGCGGGTAGTCAAAGCCTTGCAGCTCGACGCCATAGCTGGGCGAGGCCGGCGCGGCGCTCACCTGGCCGGCAACGAACAGAGCCAGGGCGGGCAGCAGGCCAAAGAATCTTGAGGGCGGCACGGTGTTTCCTGTGCGAGGTTGATCGGTGGGGCAGGCCCTCAGTTTCGCGTGGCCTTCGCGGCCGGCGGGTCGCGGCGGTTGCCTCGGGCGCCTGCGGCGCTGGCATCGCGCGCTGCGCGGTAGGACGCATCCACCAGCGCCTGCTGCTCCGGCGCGAGCACGGCGCGCAGGGCTTCCCAGCGCAGGCTGAGGTCGGCCAGGGCGGCGACCCAGTCCTGGGCTTCGTCGGACTGCGTGCGCAGGTCGCGGCTGACGTCGACCAGCGCCGACACCGAGCTGGGGCGGTGGCGCACGGCGCGGTTCACGCGCTGGGCGTTGGACTGCGCCGCGAGGTCGAGTTCGCGCATGAAGGCGTCGAACACGGGTTGCTGCTGCGGCGACAGGGCCAGGCGAGGGCTGTCGAGCTGCAGCTTGTCGAGCCAGATGCGCCACGGGTCGGGGGCCATCAGGTCGTCGAGCGTGGGCTGCTCCTGCGGCGTGGCTGCGTTGCCGCCCTCACGGCCGCCGCCGTTGTGGCGCCCGCCGCCGCCGGGGCCCATGCCGCCCCCCATCTGGGCCATGGACGGCGGCGAGGCGGTGGCGATCAGCAGCAGCAGGGCGGCCGACGCATGGCGCAGCGTGGTGGGCGCCCAGGGGCGGTGGCAGGCAGAGGTCAGGTGCATCGGCGCAGCATCACCGTGCCGCATGCCCCTCGTTTGGCTTGCCGGTGAAGCGACGTAAAGCCGGGCGTGGGTGGCGGCAGGGCCGCGGCCAGCGCGGCGCTACGACACGTACGACAGCGGCAGTGCCGTCGTGAACTTGAGCTCCTCCATGGCGAAGCTGGAGGACACGTCGAAGAGCTGGGTGCCGGCGATGAGGCGCTTGTAGACCTTGTCGTAGGCGGCGATGTCGGGCACGACGACGCGCAGCAGGTAGTCTACGTCGCCGCTCATGCGGTAGAACTCGACGACCTCGGGGATGGCCTCGACGGTGGCCCGGAAGCGGTTGAACCACTGCTCGGTGTGCGTGTTGGTGCGCACCGCCACGAACACCGTCACGGCGACGTTGACCTTGGCGCGGTCCACCAGCGCCACCTGCGACGTGATGACGCCGGCTTCCTTCAGGCGTTGCACGCGCCGCCAGCACTGCGTGGCAGACAGGCCCACATCCTCGGCCAGCTCGGCAACCTGCCGCTCCGCGTCGACCTGCAGCAGATCGAGGAGCTTGCAGTCGATGGAATCGAGTTTCGTCTTTGTCATGAAATTCGGAACGAGTTTGCTTGTGTGGGCAAATTTCTCCCGGATTTTGCAAGACGGTGCCGGGGGTGGGTTTCGAGAATGCCTCGCCATGGAAATCTATCTGGACGCGAACGCCACCACCCCCGTGCTCGAAGAGGCGCGGCTGGCGGCCCTGTCGGTCATGGCGCAGGCCTTTGGCAACCCCAGCAGCATCCACGGCGCGGGCCTGCGGGCGCGGGCGCTGCTCGACGAGGTGCGCGCCACGGCGCGCCGTGTGCTGCAGGCGCCCACCGGGCGGCTGCTCTTCACCAGCGGTGCCACCGAGGGCATCCAGACGGCGGTGCTGTCGGCCATGGTGCACCTGCGCGAGCAGCGCCGTGCGGGCCGGCAGGTGCCCGGCTGCGTGCTCTATGGCGCGACGGAGCACAAGGCGGTGCCCGAGGCGCTGGCGCACTGGAACGCCTTGCTGGGGCTGGAGCTGCGGCTGTTGCCCATTCCCGTGGGCACCCATGGCCGGCACGACCTGGCGTGGCTGCGCGCCCATGCGGCCCAGGCTGCGCTGGTGTGCACGATGGCGGCGAACAACGAGACCGGCGTCATCAGTGACCTCGACGGCATCGCCGCCGTGCTGAAGGGGCGCGACGCGCTGTGGCTGGTCGACGGCGTGCAGGCGCTGGGCAAGCTGCCGCTGCACCTCATCGAGCGCCGCATCGACTACGCGCCGTTCTCCGGCCACAAGCTGTATGCGCCCAAGGGCGTGGGGCTGCTGTACGTGCGTGAGGGCGCGCCGTTCACGCCGCTGCTGGCCGGCGGCGGCCAGGAGGGCGCGCAGCGTTCCGGCACCGAGAACATGGCCGGCATCGCGGCGCTTGGCGCCGTGCTGAAGGCCCTGGAGGGCGGCCAGACCTTCGCGCCGCCGCAGGTGCTGGCGCGCTGGCGCGAGCTGCTCGCGCAGGCGCTGCGCGAGGCGTTTCCGGGGGTGGTGTTCAACGCGCCGTTCGAGGTCAGCCTGCCGACGACGCTGAACCTCTCGGTGCCCGGCCTGGCCGCGCGGACGCTGCTGGACCTTTTCGACGCCGCCGGCCTGCGTGCCAGCGGCGGCTCGGCCTGCGGGTCGGCCAAGGCGCGGCCCAGCGACGTGCTGCTGGCCATGGGTTTGCCGGCCTGGCAGACGGCCTCGGCGGTGCGCCTGTCCTTCGGCGCGGCTGACAGCCCCGAGGTGATGGCCGAGGCCTGCCGCCGGCTCAAGGCTTGCGGCGACGCGCTGCGCGAGGCCTGCCAGACACCCGAGCCGGCCGCAGCGCCCCTGCCGGCCGAGGGCATCACGCGCTTCGTCGTCGACGCGGCCTGTTGCTACATCCTGGCGGACCGGGCGTTTCGCGAGTGCGTGGTGGTGGACCCGCTGCCCGAACTGACGCAGCAGATCGCGCAATGGCTGCGCTGCCGCGGCTGCACCGTGGCCGCCGTGCTGGACACCCATGGCCATGGCGACCACGCGTCGTCCGCCGAGGCCTTGCGCGCCGCCATTGCGGACCTGCTGCCGCCGCCCGAGCCGCTGGATGCGCTGGGCTGGCCGCTGGGCGCGGCGGAACTGCGCTTCGGCGCGCAGCGGCTCACGCGGCTGGCCGTGCCCGGGCACACGCAGGACTCCACGGTCTACCTGCTGGCCGACGCCGGTGGGCTGCGCGCGGCACTCGTGGGCGACACGGTCATGCCGGGCGCGTTGGGGCGCAGTGATTTCCCGGTCAGCGCGCCGCTGTCCTATGTGGCCTCGCTGCAGGCGCTGGAGGGCGCGGTGGGCCGGCACACGCTGTTGTTGCCGGGGCATGACTACGACAACCGCCTGGCGACGACGCTGGCCATCGAATGCGCCGCGCAGCCACTGCTCGAGGGCGCGCTGAGCGGCCGCCTGGGCGCCGAGGCGTTCGCGCAGGCCAAGGCCGCGCTGGAGCGCGAACTGGCGCCCACCGAATTCGACACCATGGCCTGCGGGGCCCGCGTGGGCGACTGCGGCATGGCCGAGCGCGTGGAGGTGCGGTCAGCCGACCTGCACGACTGGTTTCAAGGCGCCGAGCGGCTGGTGCTGGTGGACGTGCGCGAGGCGTACGAGCAGCGCCTGAGCCCGCTGGCCCGCAACTGGCCCGGCGCCGCCGGGGCGGAGGTCGAGGCCGTGCCGCTGTCCGTGCTGTTGAGCCGTTTGCCCGACTGGCAGCGCCTGCCGGCCGACGTGCGCCTGGTGTTCTGCTGCCGCAGCGGCAACCGCAGTGCGCAGGCCGCGCGGGCGTTGCGGCGGCTGGGCCACCGGCAGGCCTACAGCCTGGCCGGCGGCTTTGCCTTGCTGCCGCAGGCCGATGCCCGCGTTCACCCGCTGAAACAACCGCCGCCGCCCGCTGCCGGGTTTTGATTTTCGCCGCAGCGGGCAGTCGTTAGGATGCGGCGCCATGCGCAATCGCATCGACGAAGAAATCACTTTCCGCAAGCTCGAGATCCTGCTGGCGTTCATGGAGAGCGGCAGCCTGTCGCGGGCCGCCGAGCGGATGGGCATCAGCGTGGTCAGCGTGCACCGCGCGCTGCACTCGCTGGAGACGGGCACGCGCTGCAGCCTGTTCCGGCTGGAGGGCCGCAACCTGCAGCCCAACGACGCCGCGCATGCGCTGGCCGACGTGGCGCGCGAGGTGCTGGAAGCCATGGCGCAAGGCATCCGCGTGACGCGTGAGATCGCCGGCTATGCGGCGGACCGCATCCGCATCGGTTCGCTGTACTCGCTGACCAGCGTCACGGTGCCGGCGCTCATCATGGGCCTGCGGCTGCGCCGCCCCGACGTGCAGACCGAACTGGTGCTGGGCTCCAACTGCGAGCTGTTGCGCAAGCTCCGGGTGGGGGCGCTGGATGCGACGGTCATGGGCATGCCCGAGGACGCCGCGGATGTGGAGTCTCAGCCGCTGTTCGAGGACGAGATCTTCTTCGCCGCGCCGGCCGATTCGCGTTACGCGGGCATGGAAGAGGTCGACCTGAGCGCGTTCGCCGACGAGCGCTTCGTGTCATTGAACGAAGGCTATGTGACGCACGACCGCTTCGTCGATGCGTTCCGCGTGGCGGGCTTCGACCCCAACGTGGTCATGACGACCAACGACATCTTCTCGCTGATGAACCTGGTGGGTGGCGGCATCGGCTGCACGCTGCTGCCGGGGCGCATTCGCGGTGTGCTGCCGCGCAACGTGTGCCTCGTGCCGCTGCAGAAAAAATACCGTATGCCGCACCGGATATGCGTGGTTTTCTTGCGTACCCGAGAGCGCGACCCTAACCTCCTGTCCTTGCTGGCTGCATGTCGCAGCCATGCGGACAGCCTTAAGGGTTAACCCACGATCTTTTCAGCCGGCGTAAACGTCGCCTGGCGAGGTTGATTGATCGGCGGGGTGGGGGGCTTCCAAACTAAGGATGCTGACCGCCAACCCTAGGCGCACTCTGGAGACAACCTGATGAACCTGACACGACGTCAATGGGTCGCCGCCGCTGGCGCGGCCGCTGCCACTGGCTGGACCGATGCCTTTGCCCAGACGGGCGGCCTGAAGATCTCCCACCAGTTCCCCAGCGGCACGCTGACCGAGGGTGACTTTCGGGACCGTCTGTGCCGCCGCTTCGCGGCCGAGATCGACAAGCGCACAAGTGGCGCATTGAAGGCGTCGGTCTATCCCGGCTCGTCGCTGATGAAGACCAATGCCCAGTTCTCGGCCATGCGCAAGGGGGCGCTGGACATGAGCCTGGTGCCGCTGTCCTATGCGGGCGGCGAGGTGCCCGAGACGAATGCCGGCCTGATGCCCGCACTGGTGCCCAGCTACGAGCAGGGTGCGGCCTGGAAGGCGGCCGAGGCCGGCAAGCTGCTGTCCAAGGTGCTGGACGACAAGGGCGTGATGATTGTCAGCTGGGTTTGGCAGGCAGGCGGCGTGGCCAGCCGCGCGCGGCCCCTGGTGACGCCCGACGATGCCAAGGGGTTGAAGGTGCGTGGCGGCAGCCGCGAGATGGACATGATGCTCAAGCAGGCGGGGGCTTCGGTCATCACGCTGCCGTCCAACGAGATTTACGCGGCCATGCAGACCGGCGCGATGGACGCCGCCATGACGTCGTCCACCAGCTTCATCTCCTTCAAGCTGGAAGAGCTCGCCAAGCACCTCACCTCGGGCCGCCAGCGCACCTACTGGTTCATGCTGGAGCCGCTGATGATCTCCAAGGAGGTGTTCAACCGGCTGCCCAAGGCGCATCAGGAGGTCATCATGGCCGTCGGCGCCGAGATGGAAGTCTTCGCGCGTGACGCGGCCAAGGCCGACGACCAGCTGGCGGCCTCGGTGTACGCCAAGGCCGGCGCCAAGGTCTACGACATGGACGAGGCCACGCTGAACAAGTGGCAGGCCATTGCACGCGAGACGGCCTGGAAGGATTTCGGCGAGAAGAACGAGTCTTGCGCCGCCATCCTCAAGGCCGCCCAGAAGCTGCTCTGAGCACGACGATGAGCCACGGCCTTGACACCGGCGCCGCCAGCGCCGGCATCGACCCCGACACGCCCCGCCTGCTGCTGCCCATTGCGCGGGGGCTGAACCTCATCAACCGCACGATGGTCGTGCTCGGCATGCTGGCGCTGCTCGTGGCGTCCAGCGTGCTGACCTACAGCATCATCTCGCGCTACGTGATGAAGGCGTCCACCGACTGGCAGGACGAGGCGGCCGTGTTCTGCCTCGTCGGCGCCACGTTCATGTGCAGCGCCTTCGTGCAGTCGCTGCGCGGCCACGTGGGCATCGAGGCCGTGGCCGGCCTCCTGCCGCGTGCGATGAACAAGCTGCGTCTCATGCTCGTGGACCTCATGTGCACGGCGTTCTGCAGCTTCTTCGCCTGGAAGTCGTGGGTGCTGTTCCACGAGGCCTGGGTGGAGGGGCAGACGACCTCGTCGTCCTGGGCGCCGCCGCTGTGGATCCCGTACGGGCTGATGGCCGCCGGCATGACGCTGATGAGTGTGCAGCTGCTGGTTCAGCTCATCGCCCGCATCAACGGGCTGTTCAAGACATCACAAGGGGCTGCGGCATGAGCATGCTCGTCCTCGGCTCGTTGTTCGGCGTCGTCACGCTGCTGTTCATGTTCTCGGGCGCGCCCATCGCGTTCGCGCTGGGCAGCGTGGCGGTGCTGTTCATGGCCATCTTCATGCCGGCGTCCGCGCTGGACACCGTCACGCAGAACGTCTACGAAGAGATGGCCAGCATCACGCTGCTGTCCATTCCGCTGTTCATCCTGAAGGGCGCGGCGATCGGCAAGTCCCGCGCCGGGCAGGACCTGTACGCGGCCATGCACGTCTGGATGGGGCGCATCCCCGGCGGGCTGGGCATTGCCAACGTGTTCGCCTGCGCGCTGTTCGCCGCCATGGCGGGCTCCAGCCCGGCCACCTGCTCGGCCATCGGCAGCGCCGGCATTCCCGAGATGCGCAAGCGCGGCTACTCGCCCGGGTTCGCGGCCGGCATCATCGCCGCCGGCGGCACGCTGGGCATCCTGCTGCCGCCGTCGATCACGATGATCCTGTACGCGGTGGCGGCCGAGCAGTCGCTGGGCCGGCTGTTCCTGGCCGGCATCGTGCCCGGCGTGCTGCTGGTGGTGCTGTTCGCGGTGTACGCCGGCCTGCGCTATCGCAAGGAGCACGCGCTGGCCGAGGCCGAGTTCAAGCGCAGCGGTGCGGCCTCGCCGCTGCTGGAGCGCGAGAGCTTCACGACGCGCCAGAAGTTCGAGATGCTGCCGCGCGTGGTGCCGTTCGTGCTGCTGCTCATCGGCGTCATGGTGGCGCTGTACGGCGGTTTCGCGACGCCGTCCGAGACCGCCGGCCTGGGCGCCCTGCTGGCGCTGGTGCTGATCGCCGCCATCTACGGCGTGTGGCGGCCGCGCGATGTGGCGCCCATCCTCACGTCGACGCTCAAGGAGTCGACCATGCTGATGTTCATCATCGGCATGTCGCTGCTGTTCTCGTACGTGATGAGCTATCTGCACATCAGCCAGTCGGTGGCGCAGTGGATCGTCGACATGCAGCTGTCCAAGTGGGTGCTGCTGGCGGCCGTGCTGCTGATGGTCATCCTGCTGGGCTTCTTCCTGCCGCCGGTCAGCATCATCCTGATGACCGCGCCCATCATCCTGCCGCCGCTCAAGGCCGCCGGCTTCGACCTGATCTGGTTCGGCATCCTGATGACCATCGTCATGGAGACCGGCCTCATCCACCCGCCGGTGGGGCTGAACATCTTCGTCATCAAGAACATCGCCCCCGACATCGAGCTGCGCGACATCATCTGGGGCGTGCTGCCGTTCGTTGTGCTGATGCTGCTGGCGGTGCTGCTGATCTGCATCTTCCCGGGCATTGCCACGGGCCTGCCGGACGTCGTCATGGGCGCCGTCAACGCCGCACGCTGAAGGAGGCGCCATGAACGCTCCCGTCTGGGACCAGCGCGACCGCCAGCGCCGTGAGCGGCTGGCCGGCGCCGCGCAGGCGCTCGGCAGCCGGCTGCAGGGCCGGCATGTGGCCACCGAGGCCATCGTCGAGCTGCTGGAGGCCGTGCTGCATCCCGGCGACCGCGTCTGCCTGGAAGGCAACAACCAGAAGCAGGCCGACTTCCTCGCGCAGGCGCTCACGCAGGTCGACCCGCAGCGCGTGCACGACCTGCACATGGTGCAGTCGGTGCTGGCGCTGCCCGAGCATCTGGACGTGTTCGACAGCGGCGTGGCCAAGCGGCTGGACTTCTCCTTCTCGGGCCCGCAGGGCGCGCGGCTGGCCCGGCTGGTGAGCAGCGGCAGCCTCGAGATCGGCGCCATCCACACCTACCTCGAGCTGTTCGCGCGCTACTTCGTCGACCTCACGCCCAAGGTGGCGCTCGTCGCCGCCCATGCCGCCGACCGCCACGGCAACCTCTACACCGGCCCCAACACCGAGGACACGCCGGCCATCGTCGAGGCCACGGCCTTCTCGGGCGGCCTGGTCATCGCGCAGGTCAACGAGGTGGTGCCGGACGGCACGCCGCTGCCGCGCATCGACATCCCCGCCGACTGGGTGGACTTCGTCGTGCCGGCGCCGCGCCCCAACCTCGTCGAGCCGCTGTTCACGCGGGACCCGGCCCAGATCAGCGAGATCCAGGTGCTGATGGCCATGATGGCCATCAAGGGCATCTACGCCGAATACGGCGTGCAGCGCCTGAACCACGGCATCGGCTTCGACACCGCCGCCATCGAGCTGCTGCTGCCCACCTACGGTGAATCGCTGGGGCTCAAGGGCAAGATCTGCCAGCACTGGGCGCTCAACCCGCACCCGGCGCTGATCCCGGCCATCGAGGCCGGCTGGGTCACGTCCATCCACTCCTTCGGCTCCGAGCTGGGCATGGAGGACTACATCCGCGCGCGCTCGGACGTGTTCTTCACCGGCGCCGACGGCAGCCTGCGCAGCAACCGCGCCTTCTGCCAGGCGGCGGGCCACTACGCCTGCGACCTCTTCATCGGCTCCACGCTGCAGATGGACCTGCAGGGCAACAGCTCCACGGCCACGCTGGGCCGCATCGCCGGTTTCGGCGGCGCACCCAACATGGGGGCCGACGCCCGCGGCCGCCGCCACGCCAGCCCGGCCTGGCTCAAGGCCGGCGGCGAGGCGAGGGCGGGGCGGCCCGGCGCGGCCGGCACGCCGCGCGGCCAGAAGCTCGTCGTGCAGATGGTCGAGACCTTCCGCGAGCACATGCAGCCCGCCTTCGTCGAGACGCTCGACGCCTGGACGCTGCAGCAGCAGGCCGGCATGGCGCTGCCGCCCATCATGATCTACGGCGAAGACGTCAGCCACGTGCTGACCGAGGAAGGCATTGCCAACCTGCTGCTGTGCCGCACCGACGAGGAGCGCGAGCAGGCCATCCGCGGCGTGGCCGGCTACACGGCCGTGGGCCTGGCGCGCGACGCGCGGCTGGTGGAGAACCTGCGCGACCGTGGCGTCATCCGCCGCCCGGCCGACCTCGGCATCGACCCGCGCGACGCCACGCGCAACCTGCTCGCGGCGCGCAGCATGCGCGACCTCGTGCGCGCCTCGGGCGGGCTGTACGTGCCGCCCAGGCGCTTTCGCAACTGGTGACCCGGAGCCTGACGATGAGCCTGCAACCCGGCCTCGAAACCCTGGACTACACCTTCACCGGCACCCGGCCGGCCGGCGCCTTCGAGCCCGTGCTGGTCGGCGTGGTCGGCTCGGGCAATCTCGAGGTGCTGCTGGAGCCCGCGCCGGGCGACGACTGCAGCATCCACATCGAAACCTCCGCGCGCGGCTTCGGCAGCATCTGGGCCGCCGTCGTGCGCGACTTCCACCAGCGCCACAGCCTGGCCGGCGTGCAGCTGTCCATCCACGACATGGGCGCCACGCCCGCCGTCGTCAGCCTGCGGCTCGACCAGGCCGCGCGGGAGCTGCAGTCATGATCTCCTATGCCGAATGCTCGGCGCGCGAGCGCCTGGCGCTGATCGTCGACACCGGCAGCTTCCACGAGTGGCTGCCGCCCGCGCTCAAGCTCACCAGCCCGCACCTCGCGCAGCTGGGCGTGCCGTCGTCCTTCGACGATGGCGTGGCCATCGGCCGCGCGCAGCTGGCCGGGCAGCCCGTCTTCGTGGCCGCGCAGGAGGGGCAGTTCATGGGCGGCGGCGTGGGCGAGGTGCATGGCGCCAAGCTCGTGGGCCTGCTGCGCCGCGCGCTGCGCGACCGCCCCCGCGCCGTGCTGCTGCTGGCCGAGTCTGGCGGCGTGCGCCTGCATGAAGCCAACGCCGGGCTCATCGCCGTCTCGGAGGTCATGCGCGCCGTGCTCGACGTGCGTGCCGCCGGCATCCCGGTCATCGTGCTCATCGGCGGCAGCGGTGGCTGCTTCGGCGGCATGGGCATCGTGGCGCGCTGCGCCGACCACATCGTCATGAGCGACATCGGCCGGCTGGCCATGTCCGGGCCCGAAGTCATCGAGGCCTCGCACGGCGTGGAAGAGTTCGACTCGCGCGACCGCGCCCTCGTCTGGCGCACCACCGGCGGCAAGCACCGCTGGCTCACCGGCGACTGCGACGTGCTGGTGGAAGACGACGTCATCGCCTTCCGCACCGCCGCCATCTCCGCGCTGGGCGCCACGCGCCCGGTGACGCTGGACGCGCTGGAGGCCGAGCACGCGCGGCTGAGCGCCCGCCTGGCCTTCGACGGCGCGGAGGCCACGGCGCTGTGGTCCTCGCTCGGCGTGGGCGCCGCCGAGCGCATTCCCGATCTCGACGTGGCCGGCGTGCTGGCCCTGGGAGCCCCATGATGGACTGGCAGACCCTCGCAACCCAGCTCTTCGGCGCGGCGCACGGCATTGCCCGCGACGGCGACTTCCTGCACGGCGAGGTCGAGTTCGACGGCGAGCCGCTGACCGTCATCGGCACCACCGACCACGCCCCCATCGGCGTGCAGCTGGCGCTGCGCCAGGCCCGCGCCGTGCTCGACGCCATGGCCCGCCACCCCGGCCGTGCGCTGCTGCTGCTGATCGACACGCAAGGCCAGCAGCTGCGCCGCCGGGACGAGCTGTTGGGCATCAACCGCGCGATGGCGCACCTGGGCATGTGCATCGACCTCGCCCGCCGGCGCGGCCACCGCGTGCTGGGCCTCGTCTACGACCAGGCGCTGTCGGGCGGCTTCATCACGTCCGGCCTCATCGCCGATGCCTGCGACGCGCTGCCCGAGGCCGAGATCCGCGTCATGCGGCTGCCGGCCATGGCGCGCGTCACCAAGCTGCCGGAGTCGCTGCTGGCCGAGCTGTCGCAAGACAACCCCGTGTTCGCGCCCGGCGTGCGCAACTACGTGGCCATGGGCGGCGTGCGGCGGCTGTGGCAGGGCGACCTGGCGCAGGCGCTGCGCGAGGCCCTGGCCGACGCCGACCCGCAGGACCGCCGCGCCGAGGCCGGCGCCGCGCGGGGCGGCCGGCGCCTGGCCGCCAGCGTCATCCAGCGCGTGCTCGACGCCGCCTGAGCCATGGTGGCGGCCCTGCACCGGCACCAGATCGCCTGGCTGTCGGCCAGCGGCT
>JACCDO010673324.1_pt1 | contig 11976 bp, 22 predicted proteins | sample 7446101 | NCBI WGS metagenome assembly JACCDO01 (sample SAMN15323440, study PRJNA562643) | freshwater metagenome | isolation source: river surface water | place: USA:Blue River Watershed | collected 2017-08-16 | reverse complement strand
CCATGTGTTCCTGTTGAACCATGTTGTTCCTGTTGAACCATGTTGTTCCTGTTGAACCATGTTGTTCCTGTTGAACCATGTTGTTCCTGTTGAACCATGTTGTTCCTGTATGTCCTAAATGGTCAAAAGTGAAAAATTTTTTCAACTTTGACACAAAATCGTCTGTATGTAAAAGCATATGATCAAAAATGAAAAAATTTTTCGTTTCTATGTAAAAGCATAGAAGATTGATTTTTATAAGTTATTGTCAAATAACAACTTACACTCGATCAGGGTTCTCCGGGCACCATTCAGGCGGCGGTTGTACTATGTTGGCCCTGTTGTACCAGTCCTGTTGTACCTGATGTACCAGTATGTCCTAAATGGTCAAAAGTGAAAAATTTTTTCAACTTTGACAGAAAATGGTCTGTCCTGTTGAACCAGTAGTTCCAGTAGTTCCAGTTGAAGTATGTAAGAGTACACAACCGTTTAATTCATCCAACTGCTCTTGTAAAAACATTTGTCAAAGTTGAAAAATTTTTTGAATAAAGTAAAATTGATTAGCTGCCCCTGTAGCTCAGTGGATAGAGCAATGGTTTTCTAAACCATTGGTCACAGGTTCGATCCCTGTCAGGGGTATTTTTAAGGATAGATCCATTTTTTTCGCCAAAGAGAAAAGCCACCAAGTATTGCAAGTTTATTGCTTCCTTGCATAATGTTATCTGGCAATTCGTTTAATTCGGTCACATTGCCACCACCAATAACAACATAATCTGGCTGAAAAGCATCAGAAAGTATTTTAACCGCTGCAAAAACATTTGTTGCCCACTTTTTTTTCCCAAAATGTTTCAGTCCTTTTACACCTACATACTGTTCAAATGATTTGTTGTTTTTAAATGGCAAATGCCCTCCCTCTATCGGTAAGACATGATCGTTATGAATAATTGCAGTACCAAGACCTGTTCCTAAACTTAGAAACAGCATCTTGCCACCTTTGTGGCTTCCTATTGCTTGCATTGCAGCATCATTTATGACCCTGCAAGGCATACCAAAGGCTTTGGAGAAATCAAATCCTTTCCATCCTTTGCCAAGGTTCTTTGGTTCTGCAACAATTTTATTGTTTTTGCAAACACCGGGGTAACCGATGGAAATACGGGTAATTTTGACAAACTCGTTGCCTAATTCTTTGATAACTTTCTTACACATTGATTTGGCGGACAGTTTTTCGCCAGATTTAAACTTAATGGTTTCTTTCCAACCTTCAGCTTGCATCTTGATGTTTGTACCGCCAACATCAATGGTTAAGATTGTCATGATTTAACCTTCTTCTTTTTGGGAGGCGTGATGTTTTCTTTTTCCATCAAGAACTTATTTGCCGTCTGAATGGGGCAAGATTCTCCATCCCAATCAATAATGAAAAGCTTTTCGTTTCCAAATTCAGCACTTCCAGAAGCAAAAAATTGTCTTATCTGTTCGTCTGTAAAATTTTGTTTACCTTCCTCTATCTCATTTTCAAGAATATCAACCAGCATCGCAAATGCATCTAACTGATTGCAAGCTGTAAAAATATTTGGAGTTAAAATGCCCTTTGCACCAGTCATGTAGATACCAACAATCTTTCGCATCATGCTTCTCCTTGATTGAAAGTAATTTTCCATCAGTTCAGACTTTTCGTAAGTTACCCTCAAATTCCTTAAAAGTAAATCTCATTCAAAGAATCAAACTGCAAGATTTTTCCGTTTAGTCATTACTGCTTCATGAGCATCAATCGGATTAGAAAAATAACCAATATAGTGCTTTTTGCCATTGATTGTAAACTGGGCAATGTATTTGTCCTCCTTGATTTTGACAACATTTTTGTACCCAGAATGGTTATTTTTTTGCTTGCTTCTATTAGCAAGGAATTCACTTTGAGTGCATACCTCTATATTTGCCATAACATTATTCAGGCTATTTTGATCCTTATGCCTTACCACCTTGCCAGCAATTTGTTTTCCTGACAAGATTGCAACGATACGATGAGCAGGAATGTTTACGGATTTCCCTTTATAGGCCACCTTTACCATGTAGTATTTTATTGCGTTTGAACCAAACATTTGCAAAAAGCCAGCATCTTTGCCGGAAAACAAGGCATTAAAATTGCCAGAGTTTTCTCGTTGCTTCCAAATTAATCCTGTTTTGGATTTTTTATCAGCTTTGAGAATGTCTCGTAAATAGTTATACGGAATTCCATTTTCCAAATTCTTCTTGCTAGACTTATTCATCTTTTCTCCTGTTGGTTAGTGAATTATATTTCGAACATTTTAACCAAATCGTGTTCGTTGTTTGGGAACCTTTCAATTATTTCGAGTTTCTGGCAAAGAGACAAAGAAACATACCCATGCCTTTTTACTAGATCCCACCAAGCAAAATCAAAAAAAATTTGATCTTTCACTTGATCTGCCGATCTCCTACCCAAGGCTTTAATCATATTTACCATGGTATCATCGTCTAAATTCCGAAGAGAAATCCTATTGGCTTTAAAAAAAATATTTGTAATCATATCGTAGAATATGTCAAACTTGCAGGGAATTAAATATGTACTAGGGTTATCATAACCCCTGTTCAAAAGCCAAATCGCAATGAATTTTCTTGCGTTGAATTTTTGTTGGGTTTCATCTTTGCGAATGCTTTTATAAATTAATGTAAAATCAAAATTGCTTTCAATCTGCTGTCTGACAAACTTCATAAAATACCCATTGTATTTTAAATTTAATACATCATCTCCTTGTTTAGACTCATCATCTATATGTAAAGTAAACCAATTTGGGTCTTGCATATGCCGAAATGGATCGTTTAAAAAAGCCACCAATGATGGTAAGATCATTTGATTCATTGTTGTACTCCTCCACTTGTGTCATATACTCAACTGTATTTGGAAAATCAAATTGGCAAAACTTCAATATATTTTGAAGCCACCAGAGTATTTCAAGAACTCTACAAATTCTTCGACATTTTCCGTGGTGAATTGATAAAAAGATTCACATTTTTCTGTCTTGCCACGACCATTGCAACCATTGCACCAACCTTTTTCCCTGCCGAATTTTACAGCTTCTGCTTTATCCAATTTTTTGTTTGAGAAGCCAAGTTCTTCTCCCAACTTATCTGTCCGTATGCCAGACCCTTTGCAAATGTCACAAACTTCTAATGGAATTTCTGATCTCACTTCATTGAACTTATCTTCATGAATCTTTATGAGTCCCAATTCTAAATCTTTTTCCAAAGCTGCAATCAACTTCTTTGTGTCAGTAATGCCAAGTCCAAATCCATCGTTGGTTTGCCAACTCTTACATTTTTTGGCAATGTCTGGGTAATGATCTATGATGAAATTAGCCAAAGGTCGCCAGTACCATACATTGTTTCGGAAGTATTCTCCCTTTTCATTTAATGGTTTTCTGCCGTACAGATCCATTCCCATTTTTAATCTCCTTATAACTTTCTTCTACTCTATCTGTAAACTACAAATCAAATTGGCAAAAATTTTTAAATGCAATCATTGAACGGTTGTGTACTGCAAATTTCCGAAAAAAGAAAACGGAAAAACCGAGTTGTTTTGTTACCTGTCTGTAAACCAAAAATCATTATGGCAAAAAAAAGAGCAGGGTTTTTTCCCTGCTCTTTTATTACAACAAATATCCATCATCTGTAAAATCTTCATCTTCAAATCTTAAACCATCATGAAGCAAGTAACCATCATCATCGAAATATTCTCCATCAATATAATCATCTATGGATGGTGGAAACAGCAATGGAAAACTAGAGCACATTCTTTGGAGTTCTTGAGTCTCAATATCCTCTTGCGTGGTAATTGTAGGTGCTTTGCCTAACCAACTCCTTTGAACCATAGTTCGTTGAAGGTGAAGAAAAACCACTGTAACCAGTTTTGTTCTTCTCCAAGCAATGTGGAGCAAATACAAACTCGCCAAGTTTTTCGCCAGTCTTGGCATCAAATCGCCACATAATACCACCCTTCAATCCATTGTGCGAAGTAATGGTCATCTTCGCATCCTTGGCGGTTTTTTCCAAAATGTCCATCGTGGTACAAAGAACAAAGTTATCCAATTCCTTTACCCAAGCAATATTCAATTTAGAATCATCACACTTGAATACATCAACAATCTGGCGATTGTTTTTGTCCTTGCTAATGATTCCGCAAGCATACCAACCATCCAACATATCGGCAATGTTTTGAATATTATGCGGGTCAAGATTTACACCAGAGTAAAGATACTCTTGAAGAATCGACTCAGAATCGCAAGTGGAAATTGGCTTGACCTTGGCCATAATCTTTTCGTCATTACGGATGACACCATTATGAATCAATGCCGTATCCTCGATGACAAAAGGATGGGTATTAGTGATGTTTCTGGCACAAGTAGCCTTGCGAGTATGCAAGAGAATACTTGTTGCATTCAACATTTTACCACTACCAAAACTGTTGTATTCAGACTCATTGACCATCAACCCTGAACCAAACAAATCCGCAATCTTGGTTGCATACTCATTTTTCTCGTTGCGAATTTTGAACGCATTCTTATTCACAAGCCATCGTTCACCAAAAATCTTGTTGCCATCGGCAGCAACATAGCCAAGTCCATCCTTGTCGCTGGCAGACATATAAGGCAAGGAAGATTCAAAGAACTTCCAAGTTAGTGCCTTTTTCTTTTGCTTGATGCCAATGCTCATTAAAACCTTACACATAACTCTTTCTCCTTGTTGTGGGTTATTCCTTACAAATATCTGTAAACACAAAATCAAATCGGCAAAAAATTTTTATGGTTGACCTACACTTGTGCTGCCAATGTTTGCAGCGGGTGGTGGAAACTTCTTTATCAACTCCTTTTTCGTAGACTCAGGCATTCCCTTGGCATTCAGCAGGGTATTTAGAGTCCATTCAAAGCTAGTATCAGAAGCAAAGTTAGTAACCGCTTCATCGCATCGTTTGATGGCAAAGAGAAGACAATTGATAAAGGTTTTAATCTCATCAATATCCAAAGTTCCATGCATCAATCGAAGTTCAATGGTTCTATACTTTTTCAGAGCAACTGTATTGACAGCGGTATACCTGTCATTGCCTTGAAATTTGTCGAAAAAGTCTGTCTGCGGTTCAAATCTGCAATACCTGTTGTTCCTACGAGATGGATGGGCCAAAGAAAACAGGAAATTTTGCATTCTTTGCAAACTCAGATAATTACTCGCAGGATTTCGACCCGTGGAAACTCGATGATCGAGATGAACATGGAGTCCGCATGAATCGTTGAATTCTGCTTTCATCTTTTTCAAACAAGCCACTATGGCTTTCAGATATCGCTTCCAATGCTTCTGGGGAATCAAACATCCTAATTCTAGGGCAGTTTGATTTTCTCGATTAGGACGGATACTTCCATCATGTTTAAACCTACAAATCCTTTGCAGATTGAACTTTGCTGCAATCGCATAGAGTGTTTCTCTGCGGTAGTCGCTGAAAAATTCAAACTCCAAACCGATATATGGGGCTGAACTTTTTGGCTTCTTATTTCGTTCCAACCCTTCGATTCGGGCCATAAGTTCTGAACCAGTAATGGAAGCATCATACTTAAACTTAATTCCAGTTGCTCTAGGCATGACTTTCTCCTTTTTAGTTTTGCCTTACGCACATCTGTATTCGGGAAAACAAATCGGCAAAAATTTTTCTGATTTTGTTTCCCAGACTGTTATTCGCTGGCATCAAGAAAAACTTTCCACTTTTTTTGTTTTTCTTAATCCCTTCAAACAACTGTATTCAGCAAATCAAATTGGCAAAAAATTTTCTAAAAAGAAATGCCAACTTACAAATCATACTTCAATTGTGACATTGTATAATGTTTTTTCTGAAAAATTTTTGCAATCCCCGGCATAGTACACAACCGTTTAAAGATTTTAAGCAAGTAGTACACAACCGTTCAGTGGTTCTTAGAGAAAACTGCAGTTGAAATAAAACAAATAATAGATGTACAATAATTTTAGATTTTGACAACCTTTGTAATTTTGAATTAACAAAATTAAATTTTTTTTAAGGAATTTACAAATGATTGAAATGGCCATAACTGATGAAATAATTGCTCGTGCCAAAAAAAAATCCTTGGAAATGGGAAAAATAAGAAATTCCATTACTGAAGGTATGGGAAATATGGCTGGCTTTATTGGAGAACAAATTGCCAATGAAGTTATAAAAGGAATTATAAATAACACCTATGATTATGATATTATCAATGACAATGTGCTTTGGGATGTAAAAACCAAGAGATGCACATCCAGACCAAGACCACACTACGAATGTTCTATAGCTGCTTTAAACACACATCAAATCTGCACCAATTATGCATTTGTTCGAGTGCTATATTTAAATGATGTATGGCACAAGGCTTTTATATTAGGATGGCTTGAAAAAGATGAATATTTTAAAAAGGCCAAATTTCTTAAAAAAGGAGATTTCGATTCAGATAACAACTACATTGTAAAAGCAGATTGTTATAATGTGAAAATTTCAGATTTACATCCTTTTTAGTACACAACCTTTCAGTAACCTACAGGCAAAAAAAAGAACCACCCTAAAGGTGGTTCTTAATTTGAAAAAATTTTCAATTACTGGGCCAAAGGTGGAGCAACAGATTGAACTGCAACTGGTTGTTCACAAACCTTGTGGGGAATTCCACAACGAATGATCTTGTCTTGATAGCCGACAACAACATTCTGGTTTACAACAACTTGCCTTGGCACAATAGTATTGCAACCATTGACGCAAACACATTCATTTACAGTAACAGTTCTAGCTTGGCATTCCGTGACTGGAACCTTTTCAATCCAAACCTTCTTGCGATAGGTTACAGCAAAATCCTTGCATTCACAACGAACACATCCATTATCGCAAACACGAACCATTCGCTTTTCAATCCTTACTTCATCAACGAAACTGGTACACACTTGATTGCAAGTACCATTTACAATTCGACTCAACAATCCATCTCCAGCAAAACCAAAAGATGGAAATAACAAACCGCAACACAAAACTAAATTCTTCATAACCATTCCTTCCTAGTAAAAAAATATAACCCCGATCCATACGGGGCTATATTAGTATATATAACACAAATTTTTAGTGCAATATCAGTTTTTAGATACAATGGTTACACTACCATCTGTATCTACTGTAACAAAGTAACTTACTGATATCTTCCCATTCTTCGGCATAAAAGAATGAGGGACAGAAGTCCAAATGTTAATTCTATAACGATTGTTATAAACATTAACACAGTTAACCTTCACAACATCGGATGGCTTGACAACTTGGGTAAACAAACTTGTCAAGATAGCATCTTCACAAGGTTTCTTCTTGGTTTTCTTCTCAATTTTTTCTTCTACTTCTGTCATGATTTCTCCTTATGGTTAGTTGCCTAACATTCTGTATTCCAGAACTAATTTTGGCAAATTATTTTTCAAAATAATGCAAACAAAGAAATGCACAAAGCAATAACACAGATGCACCAAGAGAAGTATAAATTACCAACTCAAGCATTCTTCTCCTTGGCAAACAAACTTATTGCCTTTTGCAAACCCTCAATAATTCCTCTTAACCATTCTTCTGTTTCTGGATCATAGCAATTGCTACGCTCATACCACGATTCAAGATTTTTCTTCGCTTTCTTCAGTTCTTTCTTGATTTCTTTTTCCATTTCTGCTCTCCAATAAGGATACCTTATATATTAGAGCAGCTACTTCTTCTGAAGTTCTATATCCAATTGGATTTTGTTCAATAATATCAGGAACAAACTCAGAACCATAAAGTATGGCTACTTCGGCAGTCTTAGAACTTAATGTTTTATCAAACGATTTATCATCGTAATTAGAAGAATAAGTTCCAGAACCCCATTGTACAGAGATTGAATATCCATTATCAAACATCATTCTGAAACCAGAAAGACTTTTGTTATTGATTAAGAAGTTATTCATACATCTCCGTACATAGGGTATGGAAAAAATATTAGTTAAGATCGTCGCCAAGATTTTCTGGTGGATTGCACATTAACTTGAATGCCTCTGGCTTTACCTGAATAATGTGCCTTACAATAATACCACCAAAAATTGTCACAAGAACATCTACTTTGGATATATCTCCATCAGTAATTGAAGGAAGCAAATGAAGAAAGTTTTTACGCCTAATCTTATTGCTGGCCTTTGCTTCTTCTAAAATTTGCTTGAAGTTTGCCTGACTACAATGGAACTGTTCAATTACTTCTTCTATCACCAATATCTTTTTCTTGTTGTTTTCATCTGTGTCAACAATCAAGGACTCATCACCAGTATAACGATAAACCAATCGGTCTATCTTCTTTGACAATTCCAAAAGAGAATAATTTTTACCATCAACTACAGCAGTACAAATTTCTGTAAGTTGATCTTTCAATATTTCATGAAATTTTTTGAATTCAGAATACCCAATCTTGCTCTTACTCATCATTCTTCTCCTTAAGCTATGATACTGACCAAATCAAACCTACGAATCAAATCATCCATTGTACCTACTGAATTTTGATAAGCATTCCTTATTTCCAAAAGAACTTCCACCTCATGGTTGTCAACTGGTCTGCCAATTTCCCTCGCCATTCTAATGGCTATTTTACGCATGAGTCTTAAAGCCCTATCTTGACGATTGTAACCTTTTGCCATTTGTAAAGCCTCCTGCAAAACCACAACCTTATCATTAATCACAGGACTTTACAAGATTTTATGCTTTTAGCAAAAATCCCCGGCGAATACATTCTTTTCTTCCTAAATCTGTCAAATCATATCCCTTTGAAGTAACCTTAACCAACGCATCAAACCCGGTCATCAACCAAGGCATAATGTATCGAGAAACTTCTTCCTTCTTACGACCAACTACCAATGGCATTCTACTCATGGCAATCGGCCCCTTACACAAGGATTTTAAAACTTTTGCGTGAACTTCTGACATCCCATATTCATCAATGCCTTCATTCCAACGCACAGATTCTATTGTCTCAACCCAATCTTCAAGAAGTTTTTCATCCTTTACTTCAAAATTTTCTCCATATTTTGCTTTTAAGTTCTTTATCGCAGGTAAATCAAAAATATCTTTCGCATTGAAATGCTCCCACGAATGCACTTCTCGCATTCCAAACGGAATTTTTTGCAGCATTTGAAATTGAAGTTTTACATAACGAGCAAATTCCAAAGCTTTTCTAGGCACACGAGAATTATAATATGCAATCAAATCGCAAGCTGTGTCAGGCAAATCAGAATGTGCTTTTTTTACAATGGTTGATATTTCCTTGTCGGTAAGATAAGTTAACACCAATGGACTGAACCGACTTCTGAATGCATCAAATAACATTCCCTCATCTGTTGTTGCAATCATCCAACATACATTTTCACAATTGATGGTCTTGCCTTTTTCAGTGACCAAAAAACCATCGTTGTATTCAGTGGCCTTCAATAAAGCCTGTATTACTTTGTCACAGACAGCATGAATCTCATCAATGAAAATGACACATGGGGGAAGTTCAAAATAATTCTTGCGACCAAATTCAATTAATGGAATGTTATCCATGTACAAAACTCTATCGATCTCTTTAACCATATCATCAGTAGATTTTATCTGAGGGCCAAATTCAATAAATGGCAACTCTACAACATTCGCAAATAATTTAACTAATGTTGTTTTCCCACTAGAAGGGGGGCCAAATATACTAAATGCCATCTCCCGACATACATGATTTTCTTTTCCCAAAGCATCAAAAGCTACAACTTGTAATTTGTTCACAGCTTTTTCATTACCAATAAACTTAGAGAAAGGCGATTCTGGATTGCTGCGATCAACCTTCCAAAGCTTTTCCGCATGAGACATTTCTTCTCTGTGCCAAGGATCATTTGCACCAAAAAAGATCTTTTGTTTCTGCATATAGACTCCTTTTATTGTTTAGATGATTATACAAAACGCTTATCATCTAGACAATCGTCTATAAATAATTTTATATCATTTGCTCCCTGACGGTTTATAACGAATTCAGCGTAATCTCCATATTTTGATCTTTTTCCACATATAACATTCCATGCCACTTTCAAACGATCAAAAAAACTAAATGGACTTAAATGATATTGCAATGTAAAATCTAAATGATCACCATCTTCATGAGCACTTAAAATCAATAAGTGATCAGAATCATGGCAAGCACAAGTTATAAACTGTTGCGATTCCCTCATACTTATACCTCATCAAAAAAATATTTATTTATTTTCATCGTTGTCGCCTTTCAAGTAACTTGAAAGCTTTACCTTCTCAACATACCATTCTTTGCCATCCCAATACCAAGGAATGGACTCAAGATGCTCTTTACCACCTCTTCTTAATTTCAATCCTTTGACTGGCACTATTTCCAGTATGTTGCCGTCCTTGTCTCTAAGCATTTGTACCCCCATTGATATCAATGATAGTGAACTCGCTATCAGACTCCTTGAAAGCAAAAGACTTTGCAAGTTCCAATGCCTTTTCTCCAGCTTCCTGCTCATTAGATGCCTCAACTACAAAAACATTGTGAGCATAAGCAGCCCTTACTACATGAACCTTAAATTTAGATGCCATCTTAATCTCCTATACAATCTTGTTCAATTCCGTTGCAAATACCCTTATCAACAAACAGAGTTGATTGAGAGGTGGCAACAACCAATGCAGAATATCATTTTTCTCTGCTTCTTGGAATACCGCCATCCATTCCGCAAAACACCACGCAGATATGGAAACATTAAACCACGCTATGTTCCCCATCATAAAATAAAGAACAATAGTGTTTATCGTAACCGCTGCTGCAATAGACCTAAAAAACAACACAATGGACTCCTTCCAAATAGTTGCGGATTTGCATCTATAACTGTCTGTATCCAAGAATTCATTTCGGCAAAAAATTTTTAAAGCCTGTAAACAATATGATCAAAAATGAAAAAATTTTTCGTTTCTATATAAAATCCCAGAAGAGTTATTGTCATAAGTCATTGTCAAATAAGAACTTACAATGTTTCAGGCTTCTCCGGGCACCATGCAGGCTGCGTATCCTGCGTCTATTAAGAGGTTGTGTACTCGATGCTGTGCCAATCCACCTTTCAATCATTATATCAAGATCATATTCATTGATTGGATAAGCAAATTCCGTGTTTAAAACAGTTTCTAAAACTGATTCTTTTGCAATTCTAACAGAATAGCTTTATATCTTGTATCAAGATCATATTCATTGATTGGATAAGCAAATTCCGTGTTTAAAACAGTTTCCCAAACTGATTCTTTAGAGTATTCTTGACAATATAACACAGGATACAATTTTCCTATAGTTACATCATGGCAAACACCCTCTTCATCTTTAACCCATGCGTGTGTAAAAGGTACATTTGTCCGTGGGTTTAACACAATGCCTTCCACATAAGTTAAAGGTACTTCTTCCTGCATCAAAACTAATCTTTGGGCATTTAAAAAACATTGCTTTGCTGCTGGTCTAAATTTAGCTGACTTTATAGCCTTTTTTATGTGTTCTGGATGGTGTTTGTATGGCACAGGACACCATCCATTTTTCTTTAATCTTTCTATAACTGTTTGCCATGATATAACAGACATGATTATCCTTTACTCTTCTTCTTCCTCTTATTCCGTTTAATTTTCCCCTCTTCATCTTCCCCAACAATTGTAATATCAGTTAGATCGGGGAGCTTTTTACATTCAATACTTGTTATTTTATTAGCCTTAACCATTTCCGTTCTCCTCATGTTCAAGAACATTTGAAGGTTGAATCTCGCAACTGCATTTGGGGCATTTGTCGTTGACTTGACAATCCCATGTCTGTGACCATGATTCACCACAATGTTCGTATTCCAGCAAAAACAAGTTAACCATTTCTATTCTCCTTTGAACTACTGTTCATTTTGATATCCATGTCT
>JACCDO010786334.1_pt1 | contig 11977 bp, 5 predicted proteins | sample 7446101 | NCBI WGS metagenome assembly JACCDO01 (sample SAMN15323440, study PRJNA562643) | freshwater metagenome | isolation source: river surface water | place: USA:Blue River Watershed | collected 2017-08-16 | reverse complement strand
GTTGTTATACTTCAGTACTACATTAAATAATTAATGTTACATTATATTTTTCTGAAGTTATTGATATTATTAACTTTAATTTCATGGGTATCAATAGCAACTAATAATTGCTGTGACTTATTGTTACTAAATGATGTAAAAGAATTAAAAAATTGTATATTATCAATAACTTCAAAACATAATTCAGATATTTTACCTACACGCGCTCCATATTTAGTGCGCAAACATGGACCAAAGTTACTTATATCATTTATTACACGCGCTAGTCAAGAGATTGATGAATATGCAGCTTATTCATTATTGTCCAATATTTTATACATGAAAAAACATAATTATGGTTATCTCATTGAAGAGAGCATAGCCAATAATAGTATATTTAAAGATGATTATACATATCACCGCAAATTAGCTCCAATTCTTGAAAGTTTAATAGATTCCAATGTAAGCTATCCTACAGTTACTAATCAATGTGATTATTTAATTTGGATCGATGCTGATATAATAATTTTAGATACAAATTTTAAAATTGAAAATATTATTAATAGATTTCCTAAAGCAAATCTAATAATGTCAGCAGATGTTAGCTCTATTGCTAATACTGGATTTATTATTATAAAAAATAATAGATGGTCAATAAATTTTCTATATAATTGGTATAATGAAAGATTAAAAACTAATTATATAAATGATCAAAATGGATTTGAGATTGTATATAATAGATTTTACAATGCTAGTAGAGATAAAATTATTATATTACCACCAGATGCTATCAATTCAGATGCTCCACCAATGAGTCGTCAAAAAGATCATAATCAAATCTTGCATTTAGCATCTGAGCATAATGATTTAAGAAAAGAAATATTTTATAAAGCAGCATGTGAAATGTGTAAATATGAAAATAATGTGTTGAAACAATTAGGTATTGATAGAAATTATATTTTAAATACAACTCAAAGGATATACCGAAATATATTAAATCGTAAACTTGTGACGATTATAGGGCAGAATAGTCTAAAATTCGAAAATTCTAAAGATATAATTGATGATATAAATATATATAGTAGTAGTAAAATTCCAACAATAAAGTTATTTGCAGAATTGCGTCAGGTTGTGAGTAAGTATTGCTATGCAACAAGTACAATTTTAAATGGTATTGAAACCATAGAAACATTACAATTGCGTAAATTTATATATATATTAACCAAATTTATTATTAGTAATATAATAGCTATCATTAATGGTGATCATAATGCAGCTTTAATTCATAGTTTAGAAAATATTTTAATGGATATTGATGAAAATGAAATTACTTCATTAGAACAAAGTTATTGTTATGATCAGTATATGAAAAAAATTGCTGATATTAATTGCCAAATATACTTAATTAGATTTTATTTTATAAAGAATTTTCCAGAATATTTAAAATACGGTTGTGAATTAGCATTAGATTACTTACTGGCAATACCTTCAGACAATACAAATATTATGGTAGATAGTGGTGCGCACACAGATAATATTAAAGAAAAAATTAATATTGGAATGTACATATTAAGCAATATAGATAAATTACTAGAAATAGTTGATAAATCTCAACATCATTTAGTACTTGATATGAAAGCAAGTATTACATCACAATTAGGAGAGTTTTCATTATTATTAAATAAGCACGACGAAGGAATAGATTATTTACTAACATCATTACAAGTATATAATAATTTAGGATTGTCATTAGATTCTGATTCAAATGCAATAAGTGGTGGCGATTTACGTAATTATTTCGCTACTGTAACATTATATGCTACAACACAATGTAGTAAAGGAAATTATGAAAATGGAATTAATTTATTAGAGAAAGTAATTTCACTTGAGTCAAACCATGTAGGTAATATGCACATAAATATTGCGGCAAAATATAAGCAATTAGGACGATGTTTGTTACTTAATAATAATATAGAATTAGCTCGTATGTATTTTGCAAAATGTAATCAAATTATAGCAGCTGAGAATTTTGAAAGCATAAGTTGTAATTAAAAAATATAATGTATACAAAATTATATAATATTTGAAAAATAGAAGTGCCCCCTAAATTGCATCAGCTTCCACTTGTGGCACTGAAGAATATTGGGTTTTGACAATTGGATTAATAGTTGGATCATACGAAAAATACTTAACCACATGTAATAACGGTAAAGGAATAAACATTGATAAAAATATTATTCCCATAAGTGTTACAGGACCGCCGCCATGTATCCAAATAACTGTTGTAATATATGGAACTAATGATGCACCAAAATTTAGTCCAAACATTACTATTGACATAGATTTTTCAGTAGGATAAGTACACCGATTATTATAATCATAACAATAGCCTACACAAGGTCCATTGAATAAACCATAAAATGCAATACCCGTCCATAAAGCAGACCTACTTCTTGGAAATGATATTATCAACATTATACTAATAAAACCACCAATTAGTAATATTGATAAATGTATTGGTAACGTTTTATTTGTTAAAAATCTTTGATCATAAACACCAACTAATCGACCAACTGTAATTGCAATCCATAATACTAACACTAAGATAGGTTCATTACTTTCTTCAATAACACCAGTCTGATCAACGTATGTGTCTAAATATGCAGTTGATGTTACTTTGCCACCAATTAAACAAAAAACCATTATACTTATAATAATTTCAACATTATAATGAGGTACGGCTAATTTTCCTTGAGGATTACTACCCTTTGATATATTAGCCTGTGGCTTCTTTTCACTATTAGGACCAGCACCTATCCATACAGCTATTATACCAACAATAGCTGATATAATATAATATTGTATTGTAAGTTTACTAGTTATAATTTCAACTATGGGTACAAATGCACCTGATATACCAAATGCAACAGTATTTGCACCTAACCATGGTCCAGCAGCTCGACCATGTAACTTTCTAGTCATAATTTGACAACCTGTATCAGTTATAGCAGTATTTAAACCGAGTAATAAGAAATATACATGTATTAATTCGTAGGATTTATTAAATGGCAATATGCACAATAATGCTGTAATACATACTAAAGATATTGTCATTACTGTATTTCCGGGAAATACACGATATAATTTTGCGCTTAAAATTGCACCTAATATTGCACCTAATCCTCTAGCTATAAATACAGATCCAAGACTTGTTGAAGTCATATTAATATTAGTTGCCAAATCGTCTAATGTAGATCCTAATGCTACTAATACTAAACCACATACACCCATAGCAAACATATAACCAGTACCCATAATCCATCGTTCATTAGATATATTGTCATTATTAATTTCTTCAGAGTATTTATTCATTTTTAATACAGCTGGATCTTCTTCATAATTAGTAAACGTTACATTTGTTGCAGAAACAGGTGAATCAACAATATTTTGATAACCTTTTGACTTCATTCTACTAGGAGTACCTGGCATGACCATGATGGGTTTTTAGGTATATGTACGGAAACCAAACCTTGGACTCTTCCTTTCTTGTTGCGCAAAATTATTTTTCCGGATAGCAAGAGTCCGCTTATTTCCATTTGAATCAGAAATAGAATTAGTAAAAAATATACTTGAAATCAAGAAAGAAATCATTTCTGCTTTCGAGTTTTTTTTACTCGTTTACCTATACAATAAATTGTATAGGTCACGAAAAATGTGCGGAACCGGAAAAGGAAGAGGTGCTCCCGAGTTTGCTGATGTTAGTCGCGTCGCTGGTTTTGTTTTCAGTTTTGCAAGGCGAACATGTCCTTTGCATTGGCTACTAAAGACTGCACCGATCTGTTCCCTTATAATATCGGGAGAGATCAAGAGTTGTATCTAAATGCAGAGAATATAGAGCCAGTGCGACAATTTTTATTAAACGCAATTAATAGTAGATATGATCATAACAGTAAGAGTATGAATTCAAAGTCTACACCTAATTTGTATGAGATTTTAGTTAGTCAATTAATTAAAAAGGATGATGTTGATATTATATGGAAAATTTACATAAGTTTTACTTCATGTGTAACTTTTTTAACTTCAAAATCAGATTTATTTAGGTAATTATTTGTTATTACTACTATTTCTGTATATGTATATAATTTTATTAATCATTTCTTTAGGGAGTTAATAAATGGTATTTATTCTTATGAATTTAACTTAGATTTAAAAATAACTGTTGCATATACTCATTTATTGTATGCTATGGTGGCATCAAATGTGACATTTTTTCATCCATCAATGAAAGCATTAATCAAAAGTTTCATTCCTGTAAATGATTTAAAAAAGAATGTAAGCTTTGAGGATATTGTTGAAAAGCAACGAAGAATACATTACGCAATATATAATATTTCTTGTTTAGTACCTACTGGACAGTTAGAGATAGTCAATATATTAGAACAACAATTTCCTCACAAACGTTTCAATGAAAATACTCAGAAACAATATGTATATAATGCATTAAAAATATGCGAATATTTACCCCAATTACAAGAACGTATATTAGATTTAATTTTAAGTAAATGTTTGGAAATAGATGTTGAAATTGTAATTGAAGATAGTGGTGAAGTAAAAATTGTAGAAGAATATAATGGTGATAATATTGGCGACGAAATGTTTCAATTTGATGATAATAGTATACCCAATAATACCTCAATATCGTATAATAATCGGTCATCAACAAATATTATTGAAGATATTCATAAAATTCCAGATAATGTTGCTGAAATGGCTGATAAATTAGACAGTATGCTTATATTAGTAGTTGATTTTATTCAATCACAAGTATCTTCTTTTGATTCTAGTAATAGTGATAAGCAACAACGTTTATTTCAACAATTATTAACAATATTTGAAAATCGTATTTTATCAACACATAAATCAAAATTTGTACAATATATATTGTTTTACCTGGCGGCTAGAGTAACCAGATTCGGAGAAGCATATGTAAAATGGTTGCTACATTTATTTTTGGATATAAATCAACCACATATCAAACGGCAAAGCGCAATAATGTATATAGCATCATATATATCTCGAGCAAATTTTCTGTCAATTGTTTTAATCAAAGAAATTTTAACCCAATTAGTAACTTGGGCGTATGAATATGTTGAAGATAATGTGCGAACCGATATTGATAACTCTGGAGGGATGAAATTAAGTCCAAAAAGTCCAAAAAATAATACTATAATTCATACGGATGAATTTGGACGACCAGCACCAATTGGTAGTTACATTGATCGTCATGAGACATTTTATTGTTGCACTCAGGCAATATGTTATATTTTATGTTTTCATGGTTCTGAAATGGCAAAATTACAGCGTATGGATAATCAATTAAAAACAGCATGGGAGAATATTATATTATCTAAGCTTTATCCATTACGATATTGTCTGCAATCTGTTCGAAATGAATTTATTCGCTTAGCATTGAGTGCAGAACTTTTATCAACAGAACAAATTAATACTTTGCCCTCAGATATATATCAAGCAAATGAATTATCTGTTGATAAAAATGTAACTGTTCATTCAACAGGAGTATTATTAAGCAAGAGAAATAAGAATTCTTCAGTTAAAATGGGTAGAGGATCAAATCCATTAGATTCATTTTTTCCATTTGATCCTTGTTTGCTGAAAAATTTACATGGATATATAGAAAAAAGTTATCGTTTATGGTACGGTATTCCTGGTGTTGATTTAGTTCAAGACGATACAGAGATTGATATTGATGTTGATATTAGTGATATTCCAGGAGCACAAGATAATGATGACGACACTATATTGTCATCATCCATGGCATCTAGCGTAATATCATCTATGGCTCATACATACGGTACAGATAATGGCATAGCCATGTCTATTTCAAATACTGATGTAATGTTAGGAGAAAACAGTATTAGAGCAGTTGCTGTTGCTGGTGGCCCTGCATCGATTTCTGGATCAGAAAATGATGGAGAAATGACAGGTAATTATGCATGGGATAATAATGCACATGGATCTTTTCCTTTACAGTCATTGCAATTACCCTCACGTAGGCCAAGGCAGTATTCCATTGGTAGTGCGGGTAGTTTTTAGTTCAACAAATAAATTGTATATTTTATTATTCTGTAAGATTTTATTAACAATTTAAGTACATTATAACAAAAAATTTAGTATGAAATATAATTGGGCGACGATGTGTTATCTATTGCAATGGGACTGAGTATTGAAGCTTCTAATTTGCTTTTTGGAATTCTTGAATCAATACTTTCACCACCTGGTGTTTGTAAACCAAATTTTCCTTTCTGTTGTAATAGTTGCTGAATTTTTTTGGGAACTGTAGTTGTAACATTTTTATTATTGCTTTTCACTATCGTATTTGATGCATTGGTGGGAAATAGCGGCGTGATTTTGTCTGGAATATAATTATCTTTCTTCTTCAACATTATATTACGATTTCGTTCTGATTCACTTTTTACTATCACTTTCTTAAATTTATTTAAACTACTACCTGTTTTTGCAATACCTGGAGGAATAGTGGTGACATTGTTTTGAATGCTTAAAGATTTTTGCTTGATCGAAATCGATGAATTACTGTTACGATTTATATTGTCAGTTGTACTTGATGTAACCTTATTGATCACATCAACTTCTTTTTCGTCACTAACATTTCGTAGTGTTTCATGAGCATCATCAACATTTTTACCAAATAAATATGTTTTATCAATAAATTTATTCACATCAATATTACTTACTTTAGTCGAGTTCGAATTAGTAATTACCTCATCGTCAGTATTGCTTCCTGTAACATTACCCACTATCATGACAGATGATTTTTTTTGAATTATAAGCCTATCTTGAAATTTATATTTAACAATTCCTAAGCAAAGTTCGTGCCTTGAGTTAAATGTTGTGCCGGCATTAACCAAATGCGTACATTTAGTATATTCTTCATACAATTCCTTATCACTTAACTGGATTAAACGACTATATTCATTAAAACGAGAATTTCCACCATCAATTGAAGTATTTAGGGATTTATTATTATCATTTTCTGTCTTTGTAATGGGATAAGTACTTCCTTTGACATCAATATTTCTTATATTATTGGAGCTAATAGTTGTATTAGTACTACTTCGGTTTGATTTCATGCTACCTTTATTAGTAATATCACCATAGTTTCCACTTTCGGTAACAGTATTAGTAAAATTACTACCAATACTGTTATTATAATTAGAATCAATAGTTACTTCGTATGGCAACGCTCTACTATCTCCATAATCATATTTTGTACTTTCTCGATTTGGTCGTATAAATTCACTACTAGACAAATAATCAATAGATGAGGAAGGTCCAGCGGATAAAAGTATCCTTCGTGCAATATAATCTTCATCACTACCAGTTTTAGAAACAGCTTCAATATTAGATATTTTTGTCTCATCATTATTAACAGTATTATTGGATAATGACATGGCTTTGTTTCGCCGATTAAGCAATTTTAATGGTGCCTTTGTCACATTCACCACATCGGCAAAATGTTTCACATTTGAAGTCGTACTTAATGCAACATTTTCTCCAATTAATTCTTTACTTATAATTGCTAATTCTTTTATTTTTTTCTTGACATCATCACTAAATTTACTATTCACGATTGTATTGGTAGTAACAGTATTATTTGGACTTTCAACAGTTATATTCTCTTCGTCATTTTTTTCCATTTTAAACTCATTAATCTTATCTTCGACACTGTTGCTTATATTAAATGGATTAATATCAGATGAATTAGAAACTATATTAATTTCACGAATTGGTTCAATTTCTGGTTCCAACTCAATTGCTTTTAATTTAGGATAATTATCTTCCGCTTTAGATTCATCTTTATGTTCTTCTTCGCTTTTAGTGTCATCAAGATCTGTGGACGCAATTAAATCAGTACCAAGTAATAAATCAACTAACGTTTTTTTATCCAGCAAAGAAATTTTTTTTACTAACAATTCATGATCGAGATTACTCAGAATGGAGCGTTTTTCTATCATTGAATTTATCGATAAATCAATTTCTTCAATCTGCACAGTATCTATTATATGTGGGGGTGGCTGTAGTTGTAAAGACTTCGGTGATAATGCTCCACGATTTTCACGATATTTTGTATTTATTATTCCATGAACATCTTGTTTACTATTTTTTTTAAGGTCTGCTTCTGTTATGAGTGTACCACCAGCTTCATGTGACGAGCCGCACCCCATTAGCAACTACCTGAACGTACTGGCCCAATGACACAATACGGTTGTTGGATTCGAGTCGGCGATTGATCTTTCGGTTCCTACTTTCAGTTACCCATGGTACAGAGGAATAGAAAGAATAAAAATATTCTACTACGTGTTTGTTAATCGAGGCATTCGAAATGTTATATCGTTAATCTCTGCCAAGGAAACATTTGTAGCCGAGTGAATACTAAATAGTAAAATATTGAAATAAAATAAAATTCATAATTACATGATACAATATTACACATTGCCCAACCAATTAATATCTTCTTTCAACGCTAAATGGATAATTGACAAGTTATCTATAACATTAGATTTATTTGTGACGCCTAAATACTCATCAATTCCTTCAATTTTAATAGATGGTATCAATAAGGTCTTAATTTTATCAATAGCATTTGTTTCTCTCCATGTTTTTGGTAATAGACAAGAAGATAATGATAACTGAGTAGGAGTACCATAAATATTTGATAATGGACCAGGATGTGATGCTAGCCGATTTATAATGGAATCAATATCTTCATTAAGTACCACATCACCCATTTGAATAGTTTGAATATATTGAAATAATAAATCACTTTGTTCTTTTGATAAACGATCTGGATAATATTCATATATCTCAGGAATTGGTGGAAGTATATCTAATGGTATAACTACTTTGCCATCACAAACAACAATCGCATCAGTAGTTATTAACCATTCTTTACTTATGGCTTCAGAATTGTCAATTTGAGTTCTAATAAGATTTAATAAGCAATCAACGATGCTAATCTCAACTTTATATCTACTTTCAATTTTTCCTTTCATATATTCAATTAATGAAGTTTCATTTTGTAATAGCCATGCGCAATGTTCATCTAACATTTTACGGACTAAACTAAAGCTAACTTTAAGTCTTTCTGCTTCATGCCATATAGCATTTTCAATTATTACACAAATTTCTTCGTCATTTTCATATAATGTACGATTAACTGTAAATGTTCCTTTACACCAAGCACCTAATAAATCCAAAAATGATTTCTCTGTGGTGTCATAAACATTAGAGCTAACAATAGGTTCCTCCTTTCCTTTACCTTTAGCTGGTGCTTTCCCTTTGGCTTTAGGATCGACAACTTCTTCTGCTTCAGCTGGAGTTGCATCAGGTATTACATTCATTGTTTCGGAATTTAATAATACTGACGTGACGGGAGTTCTATAGACAGCAGGTGCAGCACCACCAGCGTCTTTACCTTTTCCACCTTTACCTGCATCTTTTCCACCTTTACCTGCATCTTTACCTTTGCCTGCATTAGCATCAACATTACTACCATTACTGATTGGTAGTGCTTCCTCTAATAAATTAGCATACTTAATTTTATAATCATATCCAGTAACAGCTTTAGAATAATCAAACAATAAGTGTAACGATGATATAAAACGTGAATATTCAGCTTGTATTAACGCACTAGCTTCGCATCTACATCTATGAATAAACACATTTACGATACCATCGCGTGATATTTCGTCTACAACAGAAACTGCCTCTTTTTGTCTACGGTCACATATATTGAACATTGTATCACTTAATTCTAATGCACGTAAATGCAGTTCGGCGATACAATCCGGATCATACCTAAAATCAGATTCAATCTCATTAAATTTAGCACGAAATTCTTCAAATATATCTTGTTTTTCATCACGTCTAACAAATAGACTCATTACAATGTCATGAACACCACGTCGGCGTTGTAGTAATTGACAACGAGTATCACGTAAACATGTAGAATAACTTCGACCAACTTCAATTGATCTTAACTCACTGGAGTTCCATATTGCACTGAGACTTTTAGCAAGACGTTGTGATAAAGTAACATTACGGGTAGAAAATAATGAAATATTTGGTATTTCAGGAGCTATTTCTGCGATAACATCTTCTACTACTGCAATTTCAGCAGATGAAACAACTGGGACTTCATCATACGGAACGCGCATTAAATCTTTAGTTACCTTTGTGGTGACATCTGCATTATCAATATTACAAATGATGTCATAAGTTCCGTCATCATTGACAGTAGGAAGTGTACCAACATCATAACCTCTTCCTTCACACCAAACCTCTACAATCATTCCGACAATATCTGAATCGTTCACATCACGATACTTAACATATGATTTGTCAATATTATATGTAATTCGAATGTCATTTTTATTCACATTAAGCACTAGATCTGGTTCGTTAAGATAGACATCCTCAGTAACATTATATGTACCATCCTCATTAATTGAAGAAATAACACCAGGTAAAAATCTTACTCCTGGTTGATCTGGATAATGGTACTTGTAGTAACTGTTGCTTGAGTTTTCACATCTATATAATATTTTTGTGCCAACACCATCTTCAACGGTAATATTGCGGTATCGAGTAACTGTCTTCGCAACTTTTACATTACACTTTAATTCATTTTCAATAACCACTGCAAAATTACTAGATAGATTGTGCGTATATTGCACCTTATATGTGCCGTCATTATTATCCTGTAATAAAATAGCTGGAAGCCAATATCTGTCAATATATTGTTCGTTATATGGATAATCATGAGTCCATAATGCTAATACAGAGTCATTAATACGATCTAGCTGCATATTAACTGCTCTATAGTCAGCATCCTCAATGAATTCTCTCACACGAATGTTAGTGGATGGTACATTATAATAGTTTCCACCCCATCCATTGTACACATTGTATGTACCATCGCCATTATTACTTCCAATAGTAACATCAAGCCACGAACTTGTGTCAAAATACTGAACAATATTACCTTCATAATATAGATTTGCATCAAGTAATTCTAAACCAACAATACTGCGAGCAGCATTATTAATACTAAACGGATTATTATCGATATTTAATAATATTCCCAACTTATTTGCTAGTGCAATTAATTTATTTGAGTTTATGTTACTGACAGTTACATCAATAGCATTTGTATCACTTGGTCTAAGTGGATTCAAAATTTCAGTAACTGCGTCAACCGATAAAGTATTACCGTCCAATGCAACTATATTATTGTTATTCAAGTCTCTTCGTAAAGATATATTCTTATCAATTATAGCGGTGATATCGTCGTTGATTATGACAATTTTGTCTAACCCACATTTTGATACATCATATGCTGCTGGAGGGCTAGGACAACATGGTGCATATAACGATTTACTATCAGACACTGCTGGTTTTGGTAAATCATAATTAATTCCTGATAGTTTCTCTACAAATTGTACCCCCTGTTCGTAAGTATTAGGATAATCAACAACGACAAATCCTTTAGAGTCATCTAACTGAAGAATTGCATGTATAAGTAGCTGTGTCGTTATTTCATCAGACAACGAATTGCCACCTAGAATTTCAGTAGCAATTGTGGTTGCTAGTTCAGTATCAATAGTGAAGGAAGGTTCAATACTAGTGATAGTAACTGGTGCTTGATTCAATAGTACTGAACTATCATCGCAAAGTACGTTATACGTACCGTCACTATTAATCTGAACTATTTTGCCAACAATTTTATCAACATAAGCACCTTCCACTTCAACTTCAACTTTATCATCAACGTATAATATACGATTGGAGTTACCATTATACATATTTAAAGCTAAGTGAACTAGTCTTTCGCTATAAATACATACAACTGCGTTATTCGACAAATTATTCAACTTTTTAGCCAAATTTATTTTAGCAT
>JACCDO010774629.1_pt1 | contig 11977 bp, 15 predicted proteins | sample 7446101 | NCBI WGS metagenome assembly JACCDO01 (sample SAMN15323440, study PRJNA562643) | freshwater metagenome | isolation source: river surface water | place: USA:Blue River Watershed | collected 2017-08-16 | reverse complement strand
CCCGTTATGATAAGGGAATGGATAAGGTTCAACGACTAAATGGAAATGGGTTTGAAGAGTTTAATCAACTCTAATGATAACTTAAGATATAGTCTAGTCTCACTAGTAATAGTGTTTGTATTCGGGGGATAACATTATACACCTTTGTTTGTTATTCAACAAAGTACAAATTATTTACATTATGTAAATAAAGTAGATCGGGAAAAAGATGCCATGGTTGCACATGGTATGGGTCAATTCTTAAAAGAAAGAATGATGGAAACTTCAGATATTACAAAAGTTTATGTTTGTGATGATTGTGGTTTATTTGCTTCTAAAGTAATTGACAAAGATTATTATTCATGCAAAGCATGTAAAAATACTACAAGAATTAGTGCTGTAGTTATACCTCATGCTTGTAAATTATTATTTCAAGAACTGATGTCAGTAAATATTTTACCAAGAATTAGAACTGAAAAATCAATTTATGGTTATGATGTTTAAATAAATTATTTTAATTTTTTCTAATAAATTATATATGAATATTTGTAAATATGACATATATTTTATTATTGTTCTATTATTAATTGCATATGTTTATTTTAATCCAATGAAAAGTGAAAATTTTCAATCAACTGGAGTAACTGGTTATCAAGCAGATGTTGAAGCAATTAGAAACTTATCAAGTATTGCAACACAATTAACTGCAAATAATAGTTTAACAATGCCTGGTGCACTTAATGTTACAAATAATTTATCTGTTACAGGAAATATTAAAACAAATAAAATAGCAACTAATGGTTTAGATCCAAATAATATGCCTGATACTTGGACTGGAGGAATAAGAACTTTTGATTTATTTGGTAATGGAACAATTGCTGCCGGTACAGATGATGGCAAAACTATTAAAGCGTCTATGAATAAATATGGTGATGGTTATTTTAGTGGAAATATTAGAACAAACAAAATAGCAACTAATGGATTAGATCCAAATAATATGCCTGATGGTTGGGGTGGTGGAATAAGAACTTTTGATTTATTTGCTAACGGAACAATTGCAGCCGGTACAGATGATGGTAAAACAATAAAATCATATATAAATAAAAATGGGGATGGCTATTTTGATGGTAATTTAACTATTAAAAGTGGAATTAAAGCACCTAATAGTATAGGAGCATTTTTAGTTGATGGTAATGTTGGATTATTTCCTATTCTTTGTTCAATGCCAAATATGCATTTGTTTGGTTTAGGTGATAGAGATGACAGTTATATAGTAATGCCAGGATATAAAATAGAAGTATATACAAATTATAATTTCACTAATGATAGTGGACAAAATAATAATATTCCATTAACAATAATTGATAATACTGATGGGTTTACAACAAAACATGCATCTGTTTACAGTGGTAAAATGAATACTGGTTCATCATGTAAATTATTTTATTTAGGTAGTGAAGTTAGAATTAATGGAATTTAATTTTTTTTCTCATAATTAATATATATGAATTTTTGTAAAAGTGATATATATTTTATTATTGTATTATTATTAATTGCATATATTTACTTTAATCCAAAAAAAAGTGAAGGATTTCAAACAACAACAAATACTGGTTATTTAGCAGATGTTGAAGCAATTAGAAACTTGTCAAATATTGCAACACAATTAACTACTAATAATACTTTAACTATGCCAGGTGATTTAAATATAACAAATAATTTAATTGTTAAATCTGCTAATGAAGCAAAACAAATACAATTTGGTGAAAGTGAAATTAAATTTAGAGGTGACGGAAAAGCACACTATTCAATATTAAACACCGATGGAAAATTTAAAATATGTAATACATCTGGTCGTGCTGAATTAAATGCTGGGTTTGTTAATGATAGTTTAGTTATAGATACTACTGGAAATATGACAATTAGTGGAAATATTAATACAAATAGCTTAAATTTAAATAATAATTTAAGTATTCCAAAAAGTGGAAATTTTAAAATTGGTTCTTGGACAATACGAGATAATAATGGTGTCTTAGAATTTATTCAAGATAGTACTAAATATTCATCAACATATGCTAATTTAACAAATGGTCAAGGTTTTGTTGCATTTGGTAAAGATGGTGATATATATAAAAATTCATCACCATTTAATGGTTGGTTAAATACAAGTTTACCTTTATTTGTAAGAAATGACAAGTCATATAATATTATATATAATAATGGAAAATATTTATGGGGTAATAATGATATGTTAACAAAAGATGTAGTAGATAGAGGACAACAAAATGATACTACACGTGTTACATTTAAACAAATATAAAATATTTAAAAAGATAAATGTTTACAAATTAATGGAAAAAGTTTGTAAATTTTATGTTAAAGGCAATTGTAAAGAAAACAATTGTAAATTTAAGCATATTGATAATATTTGTTCAGATTATTTTTTTAGTAATTGTACAAATAATAATTGTCAAAAAAATCATAATTATAAATTAGAGAAAAAACACAAGAAATTTGTTAATACTGAAAACTATGAACCATCATATAAACCACATGATATGATTGTTAAATTAATTTTAAATAAAGATGATACAAACAATATAACTGAAAGAGATGTATTTTTATGTCCAACACTTTTTAATGATTCTACTTTATATAATCAATTACTAGAAGAAATTAAAAATACTGGAAAAGATGATATTTTTAAATTATGGCATGGTGATACACATTATATTGTTGATGATCATATTAATTGGAAAAAATTATGTCCTAAATTTACTGAAATAATTAATACAATAAAAGATTATTTTAATGTAGATGTTAAAGCAACAAGATTTAATTATTATGAAAATAGTAATCATTTTAAACCATATCATTTTGATGCAGCAGCTTTTGATAAAGAGAAAGCAAAAATACAAAATATAACAATAGGTATTTCATTTGGTGCTACACGTGATATTGCTTTTGAACATGCAACAAGTAAAAATACAATTTCATTTCCTTTATCAGATTGCATGGTTTATGGTTTTTCTAAGCAAGTTAATATAGATTGGAGACACGGTATACCTCAAATTAATCCAGATAATTATAGTGATAGTGGAAGAATAAGTATTATTGTATGGGGTTATAAAAAATTAATCTAAAAACATTTTTAATTCTTCTTTAACTTGATCATAATTTCTACAAACTACTAATTTTTTATTTGGTTCATTATTAATATCATGATATAAACCATCATCATTATAAACGCCTGAAGTTAATTCTGTACCACCATTTATATGTAATATTAACATTTTTTTATAAAAAAAAGCCATTGTAATTGATGCACCACCCTGTGTAGATATATAGTTATCACAGTTTGAATATAACATCAATAATAATTCATTATATATATAATTATATTTGTTTAATAAATCATACATTTTTATAACTGATTCACTAAATTCACTATCAATTAGTTTATAATCTTGTAAATCGTTACCAATACTATTTTCATTGTAATCAAATGAATAATTTTCATCTTTTATTGTATTTATTGGTCTTATATAAATAATTTGATATTTATCTTTTAAGCTGTTAAAAATATAACGTAATGTATCAACATTAATAAAATTTATAATTGCCTTATTCCATTCAATATTATATTTATTATGAATAACAATAATTGGTTTTTCAAAAATTAAAATATTATTTTTGTATATACTTTTATATGGTGGAGGATACCAGTATTGTTTATTTAAATTTTTACAGTGTCCATGATCATTAAGTATTAAAAAATTTTTATGTGGAATTATATATCTTCTTTTTTCTTCTTTTTCAATTATATTGTCACTATTAATAAAATAATATAATGGTTTCATACCTTTATAAGTAATTATTTTATTATCAAATAGTAAATTATTACAATATAAATAATAATAATATGGAATATATAAAATTAATTCATTACTAAATTCATTTATAACTTCTAATTGCTTTTTATTACATAACCTCAATTGTTTGGATCCTATAATATTCCAATGTTCTTCAGCCTCAATTTTATTTTTAATATTTGATAAATCTTTGTTTAATTCTAAATAATCTTGATAGTTAAATATTTTTTGTTTATTTTGTAGTTGTAGCATTTTTTTTATTTTTATTATTTTTTTATTTTGTAATATTTTATCCATTTATATAGTTGTATAAAAAAAAATGAATATAAAAATTTAAAAATTAGAATTATTATTATTATGTCTGAAACTAATAAATTGTGTTTAACTTTAATAATATCTGGAATTATAATAGTTACATCAAATTATATATCACAAGCTAAAAATTCGCTAATAAAATTAGAAGAAGAATGTATAATTTTAAGAAATAAAAATGAACAACAAGATAAAAATTATAATGAAATTAAAAATATTAACAGTTTATTAGCACAACAAAATTTAGAATTAAAAACTGAAAACCAAAATTTAATTAAAAAAACTCAAGAATTAATTGAAGAAAATAATGAATTAAAAATTACAATAAATAATTGTAATTTGAAATTAAATTTTTTAATTGAAGAAAATAATAATAATATTAAAATAATAGATAAAATAAAAAAAACAAATGACGAAATATTATTTGAAGATGAATTAGCTAAAGAATGTTATGATAATATACCATGTAATAATATTAAAAAAAGAACAACAAACTTTTTATGGTAAAAAAAAATATAATACATATTAATGATAATAAAAATATTAACATTAAATGTAGGATTACTTGATTATAAATTATTAGATACAATTATATTTTCTAATCCTTATTATGCTACTGATAGAATAAAATATATTCCTTCTGCTATTTTAAGTACTGATTGTGATGTATTAGTTTTACAAGAATGTTATGATGAATCACATTTTAAATTTATATATAATAAAATAAAATCAGTATTTCCATATTTTGGAAGAAAAGATCAAATTAGAGTACCTTTTAAATTACATAATGGATTAGCAGTATTTTCAAAATTTCCAATAAAAAATGTTAATTTAATACCTTATACAACACTTGATATTGTAGAAAAATATTTTGCAAGTAAATCATTACTTACTGTTGAACTTGATATTGAAAACAAAAAAATAGTATTATTTAATGTTCATTTAACTGCTGGTTCATTAGATCCAGAATCATCAAATGCATCGAAAGGAAGAATAGTACAAATAAATGAATTAATGGCAGTTGTTAAATATTATCATGATAAAAATTATATAGTTTTATTAGCTGGTGATTTTAATAGTGGACCTAATCGTTCAGACGAAAGTTATAATTTTTTAATTTTAAAAGATTTTGTTGACTCATATTTATTATCACAAAAAAGAGATACAGATCAACCAGAACATACATGGTCTTCAACAAATATAATACCAAATTTCCATTCAAATGAAAGTGATAGAATTGATCATATATTTTTTCACAAAAAAGATAATATTGATGTTTTAGAAACAAAAATACTATTTCACGAACCAAATATTAATGTAATAAATTCAAAAAATGAAATTTATAAGTGTGCACTATCTGATCATAATGGATTATTAACAATATTAAAAATAAATTGAAAAATATATTTGTTAATCAATTGGTATTGTATTTATGATATGTGAAACAAAAGACATAAAAAATCAATATAATCAAATTGCTAAATCTTTTAGTAAAACTAGATATAAAAAATGGGATTGTGTAATTAATTTTTTAAAAGATATTAAAACAAGTGATAAAGTATTAGAACTTGGTTGTGGTAATGGAAAAAATATATATGATATAAAAGATCAAGCATTAGGTGTAGATATTTGTCCAGAACTTTGTAATATTTGCAAAGAAAAAGGAATAACAGTAATTGAAAGTGATATTTTAAATTTTAATATTGATCAAAAGTTTGATTATATTTTATGTATTGCAGTAATACATCATTTAAATAAACAAGATGATAGAATTAAATTAATAAGAAAAATTAAATCTTTATTAAAAGAAAATGGAAAAGCTATTATTACTTGTTGGAATACAAATGAAACTCGTTATACATTTACACCTGGTGATAACTTGGTTAAATTTGGTCAAATAAATAGATATTATTATATATTTAAACCAAATGAATTATATGAATTATGTAAAAATGAATTAAATGTTATTAATAATTATGAAGAATGTTTTAATGATATTGTTATTGTTCAATAAGAATCAAAAACATATTTTGTAAAAGCAGAATTTTCATATAAATATAAACCTTCTTTTATTGAATAATTAAATTCTATTTTATTTCTAACTCCTATTTTTTCAAAATAATCATAATTATGATTAATAATTATTAATGAATTATTATTTTCATTAATAACTATTTTAATTTCTGTATATAAAATACATTTTTTATTTTTTATTATTTTTGACCAAAAAGTATTATTATAATTATTAAATCCAATTATATCAATATTACAAAAATCCCTTAAAATATGTTTTAATACATCATTTAATTTTTTGATACTTAATGATGATTCAATAATATGAATATCATTTTTTAAAGCGTGTTTATAATTATTTAGTTTCGTCATAAAAGTAATTACACATACTATCTATATTAAAATTCAATTTTTTTGCTATTTAAACAGTTTTTTCAACTGTTTTCTCAAATATTTTTTTTATTTTATCATCTTTATCTTTTGGTTCTCTATTTTTAATACGTTTTAAATTAACTTTTTCTACGGTTGGTCTTGCTTTATTCATATGATCTATAATATCTAATGTTTTCTTTTCATCTTTAAGAAATTCAAAAATAGATTTGTGTATAATATCTTTTTTAAGTGGTGTTTGTGATTTTAATACATTCTTTTTTAATTTACCGTCAGATATTCCAATAGTACTTTCTTCCATTTTGTCTAATTCTTGTAAAATTGTAACTTCATGTTCTTTTTTTTCATTTTTTAATGTTTTAATTTCTTCATTTAGTTTTTTTATTTTATCATCAATACCAACCCAATTTTTGATGGAATCAATAAGCTCTTTTGTTGGAACTTTTTGTACTTCACTTTTTTTATCTTCAGACATTTATTATAATAAAGAAATCATTTTTCTAAATAATTTATAATAAAATTAAAAAACAACCTCTATTTTTTTTACAAATTTACATATTGCAATATTATTTTTAATTGACCATTTAAATTTATATGCATATATTTCAACACCTTTATTATAAGCTTCTTTTAGTTTTTCTGAGTATATTTTATCTTTATTATAATTTGGACTAAATACTTCTGCATCATTTCTTTGAACTATAAAAACTAAACTAACTTTATGACCTTCATTTTTAAGTTTAATTAAATCTTCAATATGTTTATAAGCACGATCACTTATACACATATTTTTTGAATTTTTATATCCATCTGGAAATGTTGCTGTTATAATATTATTATTATTTTCTACTAATGGTACATTCTTAATTTCAACATAAAATTTATTATTTTTATTAGACAATAAAAAATCTAAACGACTATTATGTATTTTAATTTCTTGTTTTTCTAATTCATAATTTTTAAATTCATTAAAAATTTTATAAAAATCTAAAAATATTTTATTTGCAAATAATGGATTTGCTCCAATTAATACATTGTTGTTTTTTACTAACTCAATAGTATATTTTGATTTTCTACATTCATTTTTACATGTAGAAACATATACTTCTATATTTTCTTTTATCAAACCACATAAACCTAATGATGGACTATGTGCAAGTTCAGTATCACCATTAATTTCAATATCTGCCATATAGGGGGATTTTACTTTTTTTGAAGGTCTGTTAATAACTTTTGCTTTTAAAATTTCAATATTCATTATATTTTTGTAGAAAAAATGAAATAACTTTTTATTATTATTATATAATTTTAATTATGGAAATAAAAATTAAAACAGAAGAATCAGAATTACTTACATATAATTTAGAACAAAATATTATACTTTTAATTAAAAAATGTGTTAATGAAGTTAATAATGAGTTAGATTATCATCCAGAAATAAATATATTTAATAAAATATGTCATCAACAAAGAAGTATTGGATTTTTTTCTGATATATCAAAAGGATATAATTATAGCAATACATTAACACCATCAAAAAAAATGACACCAAATTTACAAGAATTATTAAATTACATTAATAATAAATTTGAAGCTGATTTTAATGGTATTTTAATAAATAAATATGAAAATGGTGAAGAATATATTAGTAAACATTCAGATGATGAAAAAGGATTAGAACCAAAATGTGGTGTAATTTGTGTTTCACATGGTGCAATACGTAAATTTAGAATAAGAAATAAAAAATCAGGTGAAATTGTTTTGGATTTACCAACAGACCCAACAAAAATTATACAAATGGCGGGAAACTTTCAAAAAGAATTTACACATGAAATTCCGGTAGAAAAAAAAATAAAAGACAGTAGATATTCTTTTACATTTCGTAAACATATGATTTAAATCTTCATATTTTTTTATAAACTATTAAAATAATTTATAAAATTAATGGTTTTAAAATATTTTTATTTTTTGATGGTAAACTTAAATATTTTTTATTATTTTTTATGTACAATTTTTACCATCATAAAATGTATTATATGATGTATTACATCTAACATAATGGTTTTAAATTGAAATCTGGTTCGTAAGTAGAATTATTCCAAGGACTTACGATAAATTTAGGATTAGGAATAGTACCTCTGATGTCATATGATGCATTCTTTAAAGATTCACCAACAGTATTAATACCAATAATATATTTTTCAGTATTAATTAATTTGTCATCATTTAATTGATATTTAGCTAAACTAAAATCAGTTTCAAACCATTCATCATTAACTTGTTTAGGTAAAAAGTCTTTAGCATTGTATTTGTCAACATTATTTTTCTTAAAATCAACAACATCAGGTTTAGCTCCAGGAGGTAATGGTGGCATAAAAGCACTGGTTAAGTCTGAAGCACCATAATCATAACTTTCATCATTAGGATCAAAATTAACAACAGAATTTAAGTCATTAGCAGTTAATTGAACATTTGGGTTATAAACCATTTGGGAAGCTGCAGGTTCAGATTGTTGAATTTGAGGTTGAATTTGAACAGCAGGTGTAGGTTGTTTAGGTTCAAATAAAGTAGGTTTAGGGGTTTCATTAATTATTTCAGATAATACACTTTGAGAAACTATTGGTTCGGAAGAATCTAAAGCAGGTACTGGTACTTGTACTGGTAAAACATTTTGTTGCATTTGAACAACAGGAATAGGTTCTTGCATTTGCATAGCAGGGGCTGATTGTTGCATTTGTTGTACGATTAAAGGAGGTTGCATTTCAACAACAGGTGCTGATTGTTGAGGTATCATGGGAACAGGTACAGGAATATTTCTTACAGGTTGACTAAAATTTTGTTCCATTTCTAATTCAGAGCTAGGTCCAGATTCGGATAAAGTTTCAGAAACAATGTCTTCATAACTTAGGTCTTCAGTATTTCCAACAACGTCGCCTTCCTCAACATCATCAAAATTTTCAGTTTGGCTTTTTCCAGTAAAACCTTCTGGGTTAAGTAAAAAATAAATTGCTAAACCAATTAAGATTAATAATAAGATTGAAGATACTTGATTATCGCTTGCCATATTATATATTTAATCTTAGAAAAAAATTTAAAGATTTTATTTTATCTTAAAACCAAAAAAAAAATCTATAAATAATATAATGAATAACAAATATTTACCAACAAAAGACTTTGATGTTATACTATTTTTATTAAATAATAACCAAAATAATATCATCGATGAAGAAGGTAATAACATTATACATACAACTGTAAAAAATGGTACACCTTGTACATTATTTAATTTATTATTAGAATTAAAAAAAAATAAAACAATAAATGAACTTATAAATCAACGTAATGATGATGGTGATACACCATTACATTTGTGTTTTAAAAATAAAAAAAATACACAAGAATTAATTGAAATATTATTATATTTTAAAGCAAATACAAATATTCCCGATCTTAATGGAAATGTTGTAAAATATGTTCATAATCAAAGTGGAGGATCTTCTCATATTATAAAAGGAACAAGGTATTTATAATATTACATAATGTATTTATAATATTTCATCCTCATTTATTAAAACACAATTTGTTGGATTAGTTAAATAATTTTTTAAAAATTCTATTGAAGATTCATTTAAAATATTTATATTTTTAATTACTTTATTTATTGATATTATATTATTATTATCAATTATTTTGTCTGAATAATGAATAAATTCTATTTCAAAACTTAAATTCGATGTTAAAAAATAAATTAGTAAATTTGAAATATTAGTTGATAAAAATAAAATATTATTGTTATTATTACTACTAAAAATATATTTTATTATATCATATACATTTATAAAATTAAGTATATAAGCAATATTTGTACATATTTTATTTTTCATTTTATAAATATTTTTAATAACATTATAATATTCATCAGTTCGAAATATTTTTAATAGTAATTTTTGTAAATTTGCTTCACAATATTCAATTAGTTCAATAATATTATGAATTAATATTGTTATTTTATTTTTAAAGTAATTTATATGAATATATTCTAAAATAATTTTTGTTGTTTTATTTATATTTTTTGGTATTGTATTTTTAATATTTAAAATATGATTTAATTCAATAATAACTTCTTTTAGTGTATTAATTAAAATATTAGTTGTATTTATTTGGAAATAAAAAGTATCAGTATATACATTAAGAAAATTTTCTAATTGAACATATTGTGATAAATCATAATTATAATTGATAAAACTAACATTTTCTAATAATAATTCATTATTTTGTATTTTTAAAATTTCATTATAATAATTATATTTTTTATTTTCATATAATTCTTGAAAATTTGGTAAAAAAAAATTATATTTTGTGTCTGTATTTTTTAATTTATTTACTAAATATGAATTTATATCATAGTTTTCAGTATTACTATCACAAATATGATTATTATTTTGGAAAGTAATTATATTTAAACAATATTTTTTGTTTTTAATTTTAATAAAATTATTAATTCCATTAATATTAATTTTTGGGTTCATTTTAAAATCTTTGAGAAATTATTTTATGACATATTTATTGGAAAATTAAATAAATCTATACATTGTGTAACTTCTTCATTACTATTTATATTAATTAGATTGTTAATCATATTATTTTCAAAATCATTATTTTTAATTTTTAATTCAAATTGATTAATATTTTTAACTTCTTCTGATAAATAATAAAGATGTGTAATTTTAAAATCAAAATATTTAACAAGAAAGTATGATGTTAAAACTAAATGTGCTAAACCTGTATAAATTATACTTCTTTTATTATATTTTTTATCCATAATTCTTTTAATTAAATAAATATCAGATAATTGAAAACAATTATAAAATTTATTTGATAAAATTGCAAGTTGTTTTTCAATATAAAACATAATTTCTAATTTATAATCTGAACTTAAATATTTATTATTAATTGTATCATAATTATTATAAATATATTCAGTTATTTCATCTATTGAATTAATAATTGTGTTATAAAATTTATTTTTAAAATAATCATTAACAATATTAATTAGTTTTTTTTGTATTTTTTTATTTTCATATTTTGTAAAAATTTTTTGTATTTTTTTATGTTCATTTTTTTCATTTAGATTTGTATAAAATTTTTGTACATTAATTTTAATATTATTTAAAATTCCAATAACAGAATCAATATTATCAAGTAATAAATGTAATGGTGGAAAATTTCCAAATAATGAAATAATATTTTTAAATTCTATAAAATCAAATCTAAAATCAAAATAATGAAATCTAAAATTTGGATAATTTTCTGATTTATTTATTTTATTATTTGTAAAGTTAATATTTCTACTAAATATTCTTCGTACATTATTTAAATATATTTCGTTGTAATCAGTGTTAAAAAATTCT
>JACCDO010459570.1_pt1 | contig 11977 bp, 14 predicted proteins | sample 7446101 | NCBI WGS metagenome assembly JACCDO01 (sample SAMN15323440, study PRJNA562643) | freshwater metagenome | isolation source: river surface water | place: USA:Blue River Watershed | collected 2017-08-16 | reverse complement strand
GCAAACGCTTTACAGCAGCTAAATCGTCTAGACGAGGCGCGAGACTGGTTTGTAAAAACATCACTTTCTGATTCTGAAGACATAACAGATGCTGCGGAACGAGCGGTTTTAATTTCTGAAATGTAAATCCACAAGTCAATACCTTTTTGAGTTTTCTACAGTTTAAGAAACTTTGGATTTAAATTTCACATTTTCTTTAGCCTTTTGGCAAGGAGATTGAATGAATATTGTTGAATTATCAGGCGTGGTTAGTCACATTCCCGTTGAACGTGAACTTGCAAATGGAAATAGAAATCTCAGCTGGAGATTGAAGGTTCCGAGAGAAGAATCCGGAACAGATTCAATTCCCTGTACTGTGAATTTCGAACAAGCAAGTGCATCACTGCTTACTCGTGTTGCAAATTTAGATGTTGGTCAAGTTGTAACAGTTACCGGTAATTTGCGGTCACGTTTTTGGCAAGGTGCAAGCGGCAGTTCCTCTAGAGTTGAAGTTGAGATTGTGACTTTAAAGAAGATTGCTAAAAAGGATTTACTGCGCATTGATTAGGCTTGGGTCGTGTTATGGAATAAATACGATGCTCTGATACTTGATCTTGATGGAGTTATTTACATCGGTGAAAATGCAGTCGAGCACGCTATTGAGTCAATTAATGCCATAAGTCACATTGTGAAAGTTAGTGCCGCGACAAATAATGCATCACGAACTTCGGTTCAAGTTGCACATCACCTAAGAGAATTAGGTTTGAAAATTGCAGACCAAGATGTTGTGACCAGTGCACAAGCAGGAGCGCGGTTATTGGCTCAGAATGTGCCGGCCGAATCTCAAGTGTTGGTAATTGGTGGAATTGGAGTTGAGCAAGCGGTAAAGGAAATTGGACTACACCCAATTAGAGCGACTCGTAATCACGATTCCAACGGTCTCATCTCGAAAGAGGTTGAAGGGATTATTCAAGGACACGGGGTTGATACTTCTTGGTGGGACCTAAACACCGCCGCATTAGCTATCGCTAACGATAAGCCTTGGGTTGCAACCAACAGAGATTCCACTGTGCCAACACCATATGGGTTAGGGCCAGGAAATGGGGCCTTTGTCGCACTACTCGAAAATTTAACTGGCGTGAAACCTTTGGTTGCCGGCAAACCAGAACCTGCCTTGTTCTCTGAGACAGTAAAGCGGCTGGGAGCAAAATCTGCATTGGTAATCGGAGACCGGTTAGATACTGACATTCTGGGCGCGAATAGGTGCGAATTGGATAGCCTGCTTGTTTTGACCGGGGTGCACAAAATTGCCGATATTGGTAGCGATGCGGAACTTCAACCAACATATGTGGCCCCAAATTTGAGGTGTTTGACTGAGTCTGTAGCGCCTAAACCATTTCAAGGTTAATGCAGTAAGTTCTGCAAGTATCAGTTAGAGGAGGAAGATAAGTGGAAATTTCTAACGAAAATGAAACATCTTTAGATGTCGAAGTTTCTGCAACCCTACCCCTACAAATGTTCATTGAAAAGACAGGCAACGAGCGGGTGGATGCAGCGCTAGATTTGCTTCAAGACACAGCTGATCTGCCTACTGAAGAGAAGCATCGTGTATTCGAAGATATCCACCGCCGCCTGCAAGACACTCTCGCTGATTTATCTTAACTTTAATGCTAGTTCGTTTGGATTCTGAATTAGTTCGTCGAAAATTGGCACGTTCGAGAGAGCATGCTCAAGAGTTAATTGAAAAAGGCTTTGTAATTGTCAATGGTGTTGTTAGTCCAAAATCATCTCGGCAAGTTTCTACTGATATCTCTATCGTTGTTAAGGAAACCCCAGAATCAAAGTGGGTTTCGAGAGGTGCATTCAAACTCCTAAGTGCACTTGAAGCATTCGAGGCAAAAGGTTTTTCTATTGAAAATCAGGTTGTTTTGGATGCTGGTGCGAGCACCGGTGGATTTACTCAGGTTTGCTTAGAAAAAAACGCTCGCAAGGTCATCGCGGTAGATGTTGGTTATGGTCAGATCGCTTGGCAGATTCGACAAGATGATCGTGTTGAAAATATAGAACGTACAAACATTAGATATTTAAAACCAGAAGACATTTCCGAAAAGCCCGATCGAATTGTTTCGGATTTATCCTTCATTTCACTGAGAACCGTTTTACCCGCATTAAGCGATTTGGGCACAAGTCATGTTCAAATGCTTTTAATGGTCAAGCCACAGTTTGAAGTTGGTAAAAACGAGGTTGGCGATGGAGTTGTAACCGATCCGGCACTACGTAAAAAAGCGGTTTTTGATGTAGTTCAGGATGCTCAATCTCTCGGATTAGCGCTAAAAGGGGTAAAGGCGAGTGGCCTGCCAGGACCATCTGGAAATGTTGAGTATTTCGTGTGGTTGCAACGCGGTGATGTCTGCAAGGATAAGCACGAGGTAGAAGAACTGATTTCAGCTGCTATACAGGAGGGTCCGCAATGAAGAGACAAATCGGCATTGTTTTGCATAGCGAACGCGTCCTTGTGCAAAGTCTTTTCGATCAACTAGTAGCCCAATTAGCAACACACGAAGTTACCGGTTTAGAAATAACATTTGAAAATCGTAATTTAGTCAAAGATTTAGAAATGGTCGTGGTTCTAGGTGGCGACGGCACGATTTTGAAAGCCGTTGAAATAATTCACGGCGTTGACATTCCGATTTTAGGAATTAATTTAGGAAGAGTTGGGTTTCTAGCTGAAGCTGAAATCACAGACATTTCTTCAGCAGTCGAAGCAATTGTAGGTAAGAATTGGCAAACGGAACTTCGCACAATGCTGGACGTAACTGTCGAACGAAATGGGCAAAAAGTTTTTGAGAGTTTTGCAATAAACGACGCTGCCATCGAAAAAGTGGCACCAGAGTTGATGACTGAATTAAGGGTGTCCGTAGACAACACAATTTTGATGGCATTTTCAGGCGATGGTCTAATTGTTGCAACCTCAACAGGTTCAACTGCATATGCGTTTAGTGCCGGCGGACCAATTCTTTGGCCAAACACCAAAGCCATAATTACGGTGCCGGTAGCAGCACATGCACTCTTCGCGCGTCCACTGGTATTTGACCCTTCTTCACATTTGCAAAGTGAGATTTTGTCCGCGAAAGCCACACTAAACCTCGATGGTCGCCGTAACTTTGAACTTCAACTCGGAGACTTTGTGAAAGTCACTGGCGCTCCAACTTCGCTGCAATTTGCACGTATACATTCAACTTCATTTGCCGACCGACTGGTTAAGAAATTCCGTCTACCTACTACCTCATGGCGAGAATCTGATAATGCTTGAATCGATTCGCATCCGAGATCTGGGTTTGATTTCGCAAGCGGAAATTGAATTCCAGCCTGGATTTGTTGCTATAACCGGAGAAACAGGTGCTGGGAAGACCTTGCTTCTGGATGCGGTACGAATATTGAAAGGCGAAAAACCTTCTGTTGTCGGGGTGGTTCCAGACGCAGATGTGACCGTTGATGCTGCAATCACAATTGCCAATGAGAATTTTGGGAAGTATGTTGCAGATTTAGGCATTTCTACAGATGACCAAGTCATGCTGATTTCTCGCACTTTCCCTGCAAATGGAAGAGCCAAGACTGCTATTGGCGGCCGTCCTTTCCCGGCATCAACCCTTGAGGATTTGAGCTCTTTTTGGTTAGCCATTCACGGCCAGCATGACAGTTTGCGGCTATTGAAACCCCAAACTCATCGGGAAATGCTAGATCTTTATGGCGGCGAGCCTTTAAATACTGATATTCAAAGTTACTCGTTTGCGTTCTCCACCTGGAGATCGGGCCTAGCCGAATTAGCACGTTTAGAAAAATCTCGAAAAGAACTTCTCGCTAATGCGGAAAACATCAAGGCGGACTTGTCGGTTTTTGATTCTCTAAATATTTCGAAAGGGGATGTCGATGAGATATCCCAAACTGTCGAGAGGGTGACGAGAAAAGAAGAATTTAAAACTGCAATTTCGACTGCGATTCAATCCTTGCAAAGTGATGATTCTTCGGTCAGCTCATCTATCCGAACTGCAAGGCAGGCATTGGAGAGACTCGACAAAGACTCTGGAATCAATCGGATTAGAGAATTGCTAAAAAACCTCGCGAATGAAATAGCAGAAATCGAAAGTGAACTCAATTCCGAACTTGTTAGTTTGGAATCGGACGAAGATGATTTAGATGCTTTAATGATGAAACAACGTCAAATAAAGGCGCTACTTCTTCGACACGGACCAAATGAATCCGACTTGATTATGTGGGCTGAAGAAGCGAGACGGCAATTAGCTCTGATTGATCCAGATGGACAAGAGTTGAAAAAGTTAAAAGATAAAGTTGCAGCTGCTGAAGCTAACTGCCGCGGACTTGCCGAGAAACTTACTGAACATCGCAAACAGGTAGCAAGTATTTTTTCTAAGAATGTCACAAGTGAAATTAGAGAACTCGCGATGCCAGCCGCAGAATTTATGACTGAAGTTTCTAAAACTGAACTGAATGAGTTTGGACAAGACAAGATTGAATTTTTATTCAATGCAAACCCTGGAATGAAGTTTCAGCCACTTGCAAGTGCTGCATCCGGAGGTGAGTTATCCCGGGTGATGTTGGCTCTTGAAGTTGCGCTACTTTCTGCAAACAGTCCATCGGTGCTCATATTTGATGAAGTTGACGCTGGGGTAGCAGGAGCCGCTGCAATTGCGGTAGGTGAGAAACTGACTAAATTGAGTTCTAAATCGCAGGTTTTGGTAGTTACACATTTGCCACAGATTGCAGCCTTTGCCGATCAGCAAATAAACGTCTCGAAAGAATCCAATGGATTGGTAACCCAAACTTCCATTAGAACCCTAGATAACGCTGAGAGAATTGTTGAAATCTCCCGAATGTTGGCTGGCTTAGAAGGCTCAGATTCCGCCACAGCGCATGCGACCGAACTACTAGAAATGGCACGGTCTTCAAAAACTCAACTTTCCTGACCTTCAAAGCTCCAGTGATTTTGGGAATTAAGAGCGTGGCTTAAGGGTGCTTGGCCCTAAGGTGTTACTCTGAACCCCCGTGGACAGGCGGGTTTGCCCGCCGCACATCTGGTTCGCGGGAGTTCAAATTGAGCACGGCTCGAGAAGTTAAGCACATCTTTGTTACTGGCGGTGTCGCCTCAAGTTTAGGTAAGGGCCTGACGGCATCTAGCCTAGGAAATCTACTTACTGCTCGCGGCCTTCGCGTAACTATGCAAAAACTCGATCCTTATTTGAATGTGGATCCAGGCACGATGAACCCATTCCAGCACGGAGAGGTTTTCGTGACAGAAGATGGGGCAGAGACAGACCTTGATATTGGGCACTACGAGAGATTTTTGAATGTAAATCTCGTAGCGAATGCAAATGTCACCACAGGCCAGGTTTATTCACAAGTTATTGCTAAAGAACGGCGCGGTGAATATCTTGGAGACACAGTTCAAGTAATTCCACACATTACTAATGAAATTAAGTCACGAATTCGTTCAATGGGAACTGAAGATGTAGACGTGGTGATAACCGAAATCGGTGGAACTGTCGGTGATATCGAATCCCTGCCTTTCATCGAAGCGGCCCGCCAAGTTCGTCACGACATAGGTAGAGATAACGCATTCTTCATTCACGTTTCTTTGCTCCCTTACATCGGACCATCAGGTGAACTGAAGACGAAACCAACTCAACATTCGGTTGCAGCTCTTAGAAGTTATGGTATTCAACCAGATGCACTTGTTTTGCGTTGTGACCGAGAAGTTCCTGACGCAATCAAACGCAAAATTGCTTTGATGTGCGACGTTGATCAACCTGCGGTGGTAGCGGCAGTTGATGCTCCAAGTATTTACGATATTCCGAAGGTTTTACATTCTGAGGGACTAGATAGTTACATCGTTCGCCGACTTGGACTTCCTTTTAAAGATGTTAACTGGAGCCAATGGGATGAACTGTTGCGTGTAGTTCACCATCCAAGACACAATGTAACCGTTGCACTTGTTGGAAAATATATTGATCTGCCAGATGCGTATTTATCGGTAACCGAAGCGCTCAGAGCTGGCGGTTTTGCAAATGATTGCAAAGTAAACATCAAGTGGGTCGCCTCTGATTTATGTGAAACTCCACAAGGAGCAAAAGAGGCACTTGGCAATGTAGATGCTGTTTTAGTTCCCGGTGGGTTTGGCGTTCGAGGGATTGAAGGAAAACTTGGAGCATTGCAATTTGCGCGCGAAAACAAAATCCCAACCCTAGGCATTTGCTTAGGTTTGCAGTGTATGGTTATTGAATACGCTAGAAATATTTTAGGAATCAAAGATGCAGCAAGTGCTGAATTTGATCCAGAGTCAACAAATCCAGTTATTGCAACAATGAATGATCAGCATGAAGTGGTTTCAGGTCAGAAAGATATGGGTGGAACCATGCGACTTGGCTCTTATGTTGCACATTTGACTACCGGTAGTGTGATAGCCAAAACATACGGTGCTGAAATTGTTGAAGAACGTCATCGCCATCGTTATGAAGTTAATAATTCATATCGTGCCGACCTGGAAAAAGCTGGTCTTCGTTTCTCTGGACTATCGCCAGACGGAAATCTTGTCGAATTCGTAGAGTTGCCCGCAGATGTGCATCCATATTACGTCTCGACTCAAGCCCACCCAGAGTTTAAGTCTCGCCCAACTAACGCACATCCTTTGTTTAAAGGTCTTATCGCTGCAGCAATTGCGAAATAGCAAATGTTTGATCAAATCCGAAACTTGAATGTTTCTCAGCGAACCGTTGAGTACCGAGGGAAGATTTGGGCAATCATCAAGGAGACGTTTATCCTCGGTAATCACGAACTGACTAGGGATTACATGCAGCACATGGGTGCGGTGGCTGTCCTAGCAGTTAATGAAAATGACGAAGTATTAACGATCCATCAGTATCGTCATCCTGTCGGGGCAAATCTTCTGGAGATACCCGCTGGATTGCTAGATTTCCCAGAGGAATCACCTTTAGCGGCGGCAAAACGAGAACTTCTTGAAGAGACTGGATATGCAGCAAACGAATGGTTCACTCTATGTGACTTTTGCACATCGCCGGGTTCGTCGTCTGAAGCCGTGAGAATTTTTCTAGCTAAAGATCTCGTCTTTAATGGTTTTGATGCGTCCAGTTTAGATGCTGAAGAGACAGAACTAGAGCCCACTTGGATGGATATTTCAAAGCTGATCGAGCTCATTTCTAAAGGTTTGCTCTCAAGCCCAACAGCGGCTTTAGCCATTGCAACATACATATCTTTGAAAAACACGAAGTTACGACCTGCAGATGCCGATTGGCCAATGCGGGATAACTTGATAGAAACAAATCGCGTTTTCAAACAGTAGTTCTACAGTAATCTTTCATCGTGCAAATCGACAATCAACTTAAAGAATATTTGAGTCATCTTAAAGTTGAGCGTCAACTTAGTCCAAACACGCTCATTGCTTACTCCAAAGATTTGCAAATCTATCTTAATTTCTTGTCTGTTAAGAAAATTCATGAAATTGAAAAAGTTGATGAAAGTGACACTTTTGAATTCCAACAAGCGATTAGTTCTGGTAACTATTCAAGAACTTCAATAGTTCGAATGTTGGCTTCTGTTAGAGGCTTTCACAAATTTGCTTTGCGCGAGAAATGGGTGAGTGTCGACGCTACCTCTGGCTTTGTCAGCCAAAAACTTCCATCAAAATTACCAAAAGCATTGACGGTCTCTGAAACCTTAGCTTTAGTGGATTGTCTAAAGTCTTCAGAAGAACTAATTGACATCAGAGACTACGCATTAGTTGAGTTCCTATATTCAACGGGGGCGCGAGTTAGTGAAGTTGTTAATCTTTCAATTGCGGATATAGATCGCGATAATGAAAGCGTTCGCTTATTTGGTAAAGGTGGGAAAACAAGAGTTGTGCCTGTCGGATCCCATGCGCTTTTAGCTTTAGACAAATATCTCGTAAGGGCCAGGCCAAGCTTTGTGAAAAAAACATCAAACTATCTTTTTTTAAATAAACAAGGAAATCCGCTGTCACGAAATTCGGCTTTTAATGCGGTGCGCAAATGTGCAGAGATTGCCGGTGTCAGAAGTGAAGTTTCTCCGCATACATTGCGCCATTGTTTTGCTACTCATTTGCTCGAAGGCGGAGCAGATTTAAGAATTGTCCAAGAACTACTTGGACATGCTTCTGTAACTACAACTCAAATTTATACCCAGATTACCGCTCAGAGATTAAAAGAAGTGTATGCGACTTCACATCCGCGAGCGCGCAGATAAGTTAAAGACCTTTTAATCTTCTAACTAAAACTGAATCTCCACCACGAGATTCAAGATCTGCAACCACGACAGCGATTGCTTCGCGAACTATTCGACCGCGATCGACTGCCATGCCATGGGTTCCACGCAAAGTAAGTCGAGCTTGTTCGAGCTCTAGTAATTCTTCAGGAGATACGTAAACTGTAATTTTTTCTTCATGACGAATGCGTCCAGTTGGCCTACCAGCGCCACGACGACGACGCCCTGCTGTTGATACAGGTCTAACGCCACCTTCCATTGCGTTTGGAGTTGAATCATCGATCTCAACATCCGGTACCGCAGCAACAACCGGAGTCTGATTCACATCAGGACGAATTGGGGTAGCGGTTCGGCGAAATAGTTCTTCTGCGCCAGGAAGAGCAGGTCTTTTACTCATTTTTTACCTTCGATTCGTTCGATTAACTCAGCTGCTACATGGCGATAGGCCTCAGCAGCATTTGAAGAAGATGCATAACTTGTAATTGGCTGTGCAGCCATTGTTGAGTCACTAATTTTGATGGTGTCCGGAATAACTGTATGAAAAACAGTTTCTCCAAAACCTTGAATCACCAATTCAAGAACATCTTTATGGTGTGTTGATCGGCCAACCCTGGTTGGAAGAATGCCTTTAACTTCAAGATTTGGATTAATTCGGCTTTGAACTTTTTCTAAAGTTTCTTGAAGTAGAGCTAAACCTTTCAATGCATAAAACTCGCACTGCAAGGGAATAATTAAGCCTTGACTTACTGAAAGAGCATTAATTGCAAGAAGACCCAATGAGGGTAGACAATCTATCAAGATGTAGTCATAGTCATTAATAATTGGAGCCAGCGCACGTTGTAATGCGTACTCACGACCTACTTCGTTGAACAACCAAGCTTCAGCGGCAGCTAAATCGATTCCAGCAGGAAGCAAATCAAGGCCAGGAACTCTGGTCTTCAAAATCACTTCTTGTGTTGTCACTCCACCAACAATCAAGTCGTAAACAGACGGGGAGATTTCGTGATTTCCAGTTAAACCAACAGTTAAAGATCCCTGTGGATCGAAATCTACAACTAAAACTTTTCTGCCGTATTCGGCAAGAGCAGCACCGATAGAAATTGTTGAAGTTGTTTTTCCAACTCCACCTTTTTGATTGAAGATGGATAAAACATTAGCTGGACCTATTGATTGTTTTGGCTTTGGTTTTTTTGGCTCGTAGGAGAGCCATTCATCCAACAAAATGGCCATTTGTCGATAAAACCTTTTCTCTTTAAAAATTCTTCTAGATGTATCGCTAGGCAGACAGTATGGCAGAGGCCTCCAGATGCACAAGAGGGGAGTTCGCCAAATGGACAACTACAACTATTGTCCGCCCGTGACTTCCTCAACAACCACCGAAACCGAAGAATCTTCTTCGAACCAGTTTCGTGTGCGTCTGGCTGATTTTGAGGGTCCGTTTGACCTGCTTTTGCACCTGATTTCAAAGCAGAAGCTTGAGGTCACAGTTCTGGCTTTGCATGAAGTCACAGACGAATTTATCGCCCACATCAAGGACCAGGGTGTGAACTGGGATCTGAACGAGGCGACTGAGTTTTTGGTCATAGCTGCCACACTCCTTGACTTAAAAGCAGCCCGGTTATTGCCTAGCGGGGAAGTTGAAGACGAGGAAGACCTAGCGGTTCTTGAGGCTAGGGACTTGCTCTTCGCTCGGCTACTGCAGTACAAGGCATTTAAAGAAGTTGCGGCTCTTTTTGCCACTTCAATGGAAGCAGAATCGCATAGGTATTACAGAAATGTGGCACTCGAAGAGCCATATAAGTCTCTCTTGCCGGAAGTCTTGATTTCCATAACCCCAGAGCAGCTAGCTGCGATTGCTATAGCTACTTTTGCGCCAGCGCCAAAAGCCCCTGAAGTTGGTCTAACGCACCTTCATAACCCGCTTGTCAGTGTTCGTGAGCAGGCAATAGCCATCGCAGCTACTGTAAAACGGCGCAAAATCACCACATTTAGGACATTAGTAGCCGATGCTGAGCACACGATGGTTATTGTGGCTCGATTCTTGGCGGTTTTGGAACTTTATCGTGAGCGCTTGATCGCTTTTGAGCAGAGCGTTGCCCTGGGTGAATTAACAATTCGTTGGATTGGGTCAGAAGATTTAGATATCGAAGCTATTGAGACTGAAGAGTTTGTAGATGAGACAGAAAGTGATGAAAATGACTGAGAATGAATTAGTTCAAGATACATTATTGAACGAAAATGTCGACATAGAAGCACTTGTTGAAGCGCTCTTACTCATCTCCGATGAACCATTGACCTCGCTCGGACTGGCAGCCACTCTTGGTTTTACAGTGGACAAGATCGATGCCGCCTTTAATTCGCTGGTGAAGAAATACAACTCTGATACTCACGGTATTGAAATTCGGACTGTTGCTGGTGGGTATCGTTTCTACACAAAGCCCTCGCTAGGGGCATGGATCGAGCGTTATGTACGCGATGGTCAGGTAGCCCGGCTTACTCAAGCTTCACTTGAGACGCTGGCAGTAATTGCATACAAACAACCAGTAACTAGAGCTCGTATTTCAGCCATTCGTGGGGTAAACGTCGATGGAGTAGTCAAGACGTTGGAAACTCGTGGATTAATTGAGATAGTTCAGACAGATCCTGAGTCTGGAGCACTGTTGTATGGCACTACACAAATGTTTCTAGAGAAGCTTGGAATAGCCGATCTTAAAGAATTGCCAGAAATTGCTGGATTACTACCTGATATTTCTGCAGATTTCTCTGATATTGACGAACTATAAAGTTATAGTTTATACATATGGAAGCAATTCGTTTACAAAAATTGATGGCTGATTCCGGTGTAGGTAGCCGCAGATTTTGTGAGATCTTGATCAGTGCTGGTCGAGTGAGCGTGAATGGACAGGTAGTCAAAGAGCTCGGAAGCAGAGCTTTCCCCTCCGATGAGATTCGAGTTGACGGGATTTTGGTGCTCAAACGTGAGCACACATTGGTGCTGGCTCTGAATAAACCAATTGGGGTGGTTAGTGCGATGTCTGACCCCCAAAAGCGACATTTAGGACATTTTGTTGAAAATTTCCCAGAAAGACTGTTCCATGTGGGCCGGCTTGACGAAATGACCGAGGGTTTGATCATTCTCACGAATGATGGTGATCTCGCTCAGAGACTTTCACATCCCAAATATGAAGTTCAAAAGACATATATGGCCAAAGTGAGTGGAAAAATAGAACCTCGAACCATTAAGGCTTTGCTCGAAGGTGTGGATTTAGACGACGGTTTAATTCAGTGTGATCGAGCAATATTGAAGGGAAATTCCAAAGAGAGCTCATTGGTGGAAGTGGTATTACACAGCGGTCGAAATCGAATTGTGCGCCGAATGCTTGCCGCTGTTGGGCATCCGGTTGAACGCTTAATCCGAACTCACATAGGGGGGTTGGGTCTTGATGGACTTGCCCCAGGTGAGGTGCGTGAGTTGACGGATCTTGAAATTAAGAGTCTGTCCCAAGATTTTGAATGCTAATTAAGTTATTTAATAATTTATCGATTTAAATACTGTCCTGAGAAATTATCTTTTTATCGATAAAAATTGGTTGGTAAACCTCTGCGTTAAAGATATTTATCGACTCGCGTAAATCTAGAAATTTACTATTCCCAAATTTATTATTTAATTATTAAAATAATTTAT
>JACCDO011549839.1_pt1 | contig 11978 bp, 15 predicted proteins | sample 7446101 | NCBI WGS metagenome assembly JACCDO01 (sample SAMN15323440, study PRJNA562643) | freshwater metagenome | isolation source: river surface water | place: USA:Blue River Watershed | collected 2017-08-16 | reverse complement strand
CATCAGTCTTAGAGTCTAGTCCCAACCATTTGAATTTTTCAGCCTCGTCCGGATTTGTGACTTTAGTTTCACTCGGACCAAATCCTTTTGTCATTTCAGTTGGTTCATTATTTGAAACTAAGTTAATGATAGCCTTTTTTAAATCTACTCCTTTATTAAATTTTGAACCAGGTATGGTCTCTTCTACATGAGCATCCGTTATGTGTGATAAATCACCTAAAAGTAAAAGATAATCACCAGCTTCAAATACTGTAGATGAATTAGCCTCAACTTTACCTTTTAAAAATTGATTATTGTCAATCATAGATTGAATTTCTGAGTATAAAGTATCGTCTAAATTTTCAAATAATTTAATAAACTTCATAGAATACGTTTTATTTTTAGTATATATTAAAATAAAAAACCCACTTAAATAAGTGGGTTAAAAACAAAAAAAAGAAAAAACGATTAGAAATCATCATCCAAATTATCAAAGTCAATAGCTTTGTCCGATGCTTTCTGATATTCTGATACTCTCTTTTCAAAGAAATTGGATTTATTCTGAAGAGATAACATTTCCATAAAATCAAATGGGTTCTCTACATTATAAACTTTTGAACATCCTAATTCTGATAACCAGAAATCAGCAACGTATTCAATGTATTGTTGCATCAATTTGGCATTCATGCCGATTAAGGCAACAGGTAGTGAATCTGTAATGAATTCTTTTTCAATTTCAACAGCTTCACAAATAATTTCTTTAATTCTAGATTCAGAAACTTTGTTTTGAATATATTTATTATGTAAAAGACAAGCGAACATACAGTGTAAACCTTCATCTCTTGAGATTAACTCATTAGAGAAAGTAAGACCTGGCATCAATCCTCTTTTCTTTAACCAGAAAATTGAACAGAATGAACCTGAGAAAAAGATACCCTCAACTGCTGCAAAAGCAATAAGTCTTTCAGCGAATGATTCTGATGAAATCCACTTAAGAGCCCACTCTGCTTTCTTAGTAACAGCTGGAACAGTTTGTATAGCATTGAAAAGATAATCTCTTTCTTCAGCATTTTTGATATAAGTGTCAATCAAAAGTGAATAAGTTTCAGAGTGAATATTTTCAATAGCAATTTGAAATCCGTAAAAACACTTTGCCTCTGGATATTGGACTTCTTTAAGAAAGTTTTCAGCTAAATTTTCATTTACAATACCATCAGACGCAGCAAAGAAAGCTAATACGTGTTTGATGTAATGTTTTTCATCTTTGTTAAGTTTTTCGTTCCAGTCAGTTAAGTCTTGTGCAAGATCGATTTCTTCAGCAGTCCAGAAAGAGTGCTCAGCAGTTTTGTAAAGTTCCCATATTTCATTATACTTTAGGGGAAACAATACAAAACGGTTAGGATTTTCAGTTAGTATATGTTCATTCATAAATTATTAATTAGATTATTTAGATTATATATTGTAAAAGAATGTGGTTGTTTAACTAAAATTTGGTAAATTTGTCAAATTATGGGGAGAAAAAAAATTATCGAAAAAAAATTATCTGAGTATATTATAGTTAATCAATATGACCAAGTTTTTGTCGGTCTCAAAGGTGGATATCCATATTTTGATGGTGACTGGCAAAGAGCAAGAACTTTAAATAATCCAGAACAGTTTGATAAGGTTAAAAGAGGAACGTTAGATAAATTAGAAATTCTACATCTATAAAATGAAAAAGGGGAGTAGCGAATTCCCCCTTTTCTATTAGCATAACTAATACCGGTCCTAAAGTTGGGACTTTCGTCCTCCGGTTATTCTTTATATATTATTTTCTTAACTCGGTTGGTAGTGGTAAATCAGCCCTTATTCCTAATGTGATTATTGCTTGGTCACCACTAAAACCAGAAATGTTATGTTTTTTTCCAAAGTTAGTCAAATCAATTTGACCATAGAATTTACTTACCTCTAATCTTGAGGATAACCTAAATCCATTGAATCCTAAAGCGCTAGTTCCTAAAAAATCATTTCTTAAATCTGTGTTTTGATTAAGACCATAATCACCACCTAATCTTCTAGTCACTAAACCTGCTGAGATTAAAAGTTTAATTTTTTCATCTGAACCTTTTAACATATTAACGTCTAGCAATCTAAGAACAACATCTGCAGAAAAAGATGATATAGTAATTGGTAGAACCGTAGTAGACTTAGACCAGGTCGTGTTATTTATACGATAGTCAATTTGAAATCCGACTGCTCTTGCAAGTTTTTGAAAGACTTTTCTTTGAACATAGATTGTGTCTTTTTTATAAAAACTCTCAATTCCAGCCACAAAATGAAAATTAGATATGTTTGATGAAGAGTTTTGTGGTAGTAGTAGATTAGTTCCAAAAAGCTTTGTCTCGTCTAAATCTTGAGTTGTTATTTGTTCGTTTTGTGAATGAACTGTAAAAGTTGATGAGCAATACACTCGACTAACTTCAAACATAAGACCAAGAGTTCCTACAGCTGATTGAGCCTCTTTTCTATTATCTGATGTTGATGATGCGTAATTGATATCCGTATTCAAAAATACTTTTAAATCTTCATCATTTTTCTGAGATAATACTAAAGTTGGTAACATTAGTATAATGAGTTTTATAAATTTCATAAGTTCAAAAAATTTATTTTATATATCAAAAAAGATGTTTTCAATAAACTTTTAGTTTTTTATCCATAAAATCTAAGTATTCAAAATTAAAACAATGACAAAACACGAAATCAGAGTAGAAATCAAAAGAACAGAAGAAATTAAAAACCTAATTCAATTAGCCTATTTTGAAGAAGGATTTGGTGGTAAGATAATTGGAAAAAAACATTTCCTGACAATTCCACAAGACGATGAAATCAATTGGACAATATTCAATGGTCTACACAACTCAACTGTCAAAGTTGTAAATGAAGACATCATTGATGGAGCTATGAGATTTGTAATTGATGAATCAGAAGGAGAAGTTAGACTTTACCCAATTTCAATTTACTGTATTCAAGAAGAAGATAGATACATCTTCTATTAAAAAATAATCCACTTTTTATGAAATTTGATTGGAACGACATTTCGATTGTGCCTGAAACTTTGAGTAGTATTTCTTCGAGAAAAGAAATTGACCCTACTTATGTTGGTAAACTACCTCTTTTTACTGCACCAATGGATAAAGTAATTGATGAAACAAATGTTAGTCAATTTGTAAATAACAACATTAACATATGTCTGCCTCGAAATGTCAAGTGGAAAGATATTAAAATTGATGGATCAGATGATTTTTTCTATTCTTATGGATTAGATGAAATAATTGAACTATTGAATAACAAATCACAGTTACCTAAAAGGATTTTAATCGATGTTGCGAATGGTCATATGCAGAAACTATATGATACATCAAAGAGAATAAAAGAAACTTATGGTGATAAATGTGAGTTGATGATTGGGAATATCGCCAACCCAGATACTTATAAAAAGTATTGTGAAATAGGCGTCGATTATATACGAGTGGGAATTGGTGGAGGTTCTGCTTGCACGACCTCCGCCAACGTCTCTATTCATTATCCGATGGCTTCACTAATTTCAGAATGTGCTTATTTTAAAGCTATTTATGATAAACCAACTAAGATTGTCGCAGATGGTGGATTCAGAAATTTCTCTGATATTATTAAAGCTTTAGCTTTAGGAGCTGATTATGTGATGCTTGGTGGAATCTTTAATAAGTGTTTAGATAGTTGTGGTGAGACCTTTATGAAAGATTCACAGTCTCAATACTATCAAGTAGATTTCAAAAAAGCAATGAATGCTTTTGATGCTGGTGTTGATATTTACAAATACTATCGAGGTATGTCTACAAAAGAAGTTCAGAAATCTTGGAATAGAGCTGAACTTAAGACTGGTGAAGGTATAACAAAATACAATAAAGTAGAATATACATTAGAAGGTTGGTGTGAAAATTTTACTGATTATCTTAAGTCTGCTATGTCTTATTGTGATAGTAGAAATCTTAAAGATTTTGTTGGGGAAGTCAAGTATGAGATTATTTCTCAGAATTCTTTTATGAGATATAACAAATAAATTACTTCTTAACTAACACAAACCAAGCTGAATCAGATTGTCCTTTGATTTCCTCTTCTACTTGTTGAATTTCTTCTTTACCCTGAGAAATTAAATCAGATGCTTGAATTTTAACTCCACCAGGTAATGTAAAGTCATAACGACCAACTAAGTTGCCTAACATTACTTTTGATTGACCAACTACATATTTGTAGAATAAATCATCTCTGAATAAATTTTCTCTTGGTATATTAGCATAAGCTTCCATAATAACGTCATACTGAACATTGGTCAAAATGTGAAGTCTATGGTTCAGTTGATTAAAATGATGTTTCAGTGTGTATTTGTTAAGTTGATTTAACATATCTGACATATTATCCAACAACGTTTTGTAAACTCCTAACTCACCAATAGTGGTCACATATGATGATAAGTAAGGTTGATTAGTAACACCTAAGTTCACAGAAAGGTTTGGTGTGTTAATACCTAATTGAAAAAGACTTTGTCCTCTAACTTCATATAAGTAAATTACAGATTGAATTTCACATGGAACATTAACAAAATTATACTTAGTAAATTCTTCTGTAAAGAAAGCTTCTTTCTGAATTAAAAAATACATCTTCTGAACAGCATATTGGTATCTGCGATAGAAATAAGGCAAACATTTAGACTCAACAATCTGTCTGATTGAAACATCTGGTAGTGTCTTAGGTAAAGCACATGCTATTGTCAACTCTGTTTGAACTAAGTCTATAAATTCTTCTATTGTATAACCACCCTGATAAGGAACATAAGAGTCGCCATATCCATTTACCTCGTTCATATTGATTTCGAATTTTATGTATATATTAATTTGTCAACTTCACTTATTATTACTATATTTGTATTATGAAATCTGGAGTGATACATATCGGAACTTTTACAAAATTAGATTCTTTGAAGGCTTCTAAAAAAGCTTCGCGTGAAATTGAACTCCAGAACGCTACTGGATGGATTGCAAAACACAAAATACATAAATCTGCAAAAGACTATACTCGTAAATTAAAACACAAAAATGACTGGCTTTAAAAAACTCAAAGAGTTTCTTTCATATTTCAATACACCATTTGTTAGACCAAAACTAAAATTCTATATCGGTAAAGTAAAAATTGGCACGCCCTATTTCTTGCCTAGAAAGACCATTAAGGATCCTGATAATCCAGGATATCTAAAATTTGTTCCTAAAAAAATCGGTTTTGATATTGTGAATCTTGGTTGGAAAACAAAGTTTGGTGAATTTAGATTTGAGTGGTCACCTCTTATTTCATTCGTTTTTTTTAAGTGGCAAATCGCAATCATAATTTCAGCTATTGAAGAAAACCATTATTGGGAAAGTTGGCTTTACTATCAATATGAAACAGACAACAATAAATCTAAATTTGATAGAGCTACTCAGTGTCAAGAAGAATATCCACAAATCTGGAAACTATCAAAAAATGGAGTAAGCACTAAAGTGAATTTTTATGACGTTATTCTTAAAAAGAAATATAGAATAAAAACTGTAGATGAATTAAGAGAAGATAAATTAAATTCTTTACTAAAATAGGTGGCACAGTTATTGTTTTGGTTATGAAAACAATAACTATGGAAACGAAATCAAAACACAATTTAGAACAGACTAAAGTAGCTAATTTTTTTACTGGTTTTTGTATTGTATCCGGATTGACTTTAGCGGTCTTCTCATACGGAAATTATGAAGCAATAAAAATCAAAGAGAAAGATGTTAAATTATCCAATGATTTTAATTTACTTGACACAAAAGATAAACCCTTAGAAATAAACACTAAAGTTCAACCGGTAGTAAATCAGACTCAATCGGTAAATCCACCTACTGATTTAGAAAATATTAAACCGGTTGATAATGAAACACAAGAAACTGTTGAAAAAAAACCTGTTTTAGACGGAATTAAAGGAGATACTACACAAATTGTGAATACTCAAATTGTTGAAGTATCAAATCCTGTAGTAGAGTTTCCCGACGTCGAGCCTGACTTTCCAGGTGGATATAGTAACTGGATTAATTGGTTGAGTGATAATTTTGTCTATCCTGATTTGGATTTAGAGATGGGAAACCAAGGTGTAGTTTATTTACAATTTGTAGTTGAAAAAGATGGTAGCATCACTGATGTTGAAGTAATCAAAGGTGTGAGTTCAGGTATCGACCGAGAAGCAAAAAGATTATTGAAAAAGTCACCTAAATGGACTCCTGGTGAAGTTTCGGGACAACAAGTTAGAACAAGATTGAGACTACCTATAAATTTTGTAATCAATTAAAATAAAAAAAACCTGTTCAATCGAACAGGTTTTGTTTTAAACTTCAAAGTTTTTAGATGTTTTTAATTCTTCTAAGATGGTTTTTTCTTCCTGAGTAATATTTTTTGGTATTTTTAATGATATTTTTACAATTAAATCACCTTTACCTAGATTTATATCCGGAACTCCCTTACCAACGACTCTTAACATATGACCTGGTTCTGTTCCTGGTTGAATTGTTATTGGAATATTACCGTGTGGTGTCTTTACTTGAACTTGAGATCCAATAATTGCATCTATTATAGATACTTCTTTTTCGACTAAAAGGTTATTACCTTCTCTTTTAAAATAAAATTCTCTTAATTCATCAACAACTATTTGTAAATCACCTGGTATTCCATCCTTTATGTGATTTCCATAACCTTGCATACTTAATACCATACCAGATGAAACACCAGCTGGAATGTCAACATTCACTACTTGTTCTTTTGGAATTGTGCCTTCTCCTCTACAAGATCCACAATGATTATGAACTATTTTTCCAGATGCTCCACAATCTGGACATCCGTGTTCTTGTCTTATTTGACCAAAAGGTGTGTTCTGAACAACAACTCTTCTACCTGTTCCACTACATGGAATACAATCTCTTATATCAGATCCTCCTTTTCCATTACAACTTGTGCAAGACTCTTGTCTTTTATATTTAAGTTTTTTAGTAACACCATTTAAAATCTCTTGAATAGTCAGTGAAACTTTTAATCTTAAGTCACCTCCTTTTCTTTTTTTCTGAGCCCATCTTCCACCGCCTCTGTTTTGACCACCTCCGAAAATATCACCAAATTGTGAAAAAATATCATCCATCGAAAATCCATGTCCGAATCCACCAAAAGGATTTCCACCTCCTCCACCAAATGGATTAGCGTCAGCAGTTCCAAATCTATCATAGTTTGATTTTTTTTCAGGATTTGATAAAACATCGTATGCTTCAGCAGCTTCTTTGAATTTTGCTTCAGCTTGTGGATTATCCGGATTTTTATCAGGATGCCATTGCATTGCCATTTTACGATATGCCTTTTTTATATCATCATCAGAAGCTCCTTTGTTGACTCCTAAAATATTGTAGTAATCTTTACTCATATTAATTAAATATTTTTTCTAATTTAATATCTCTATATATCTGTTTGGTTGTATCTGTCAGTTTTATATCAACCCATCTATTATATTTGATGACAAATTCCTCACCATATATGTTTGTTGTTAGTATCGGTAATTCTTCAATAATTTCTGAAAATATAGTTTCCATGTCTTCAAGTGTAAAATCATTTATTTCTGAAAGTCTTTTACAAAAATAATTCATACACGGTGAGGTAGTCTCGATTACTTTTGCTAAGTAGTCATCACCTTTTAAATTCTCCGGACATGAATCTGATATTTCAACATACCAATCAATCATTAGTAATCATTTTTTTTAATTTTAAATCTCTGATATCTATTTTGATATCTTGTGATTCTAAAACTTTTTTTACTAAACCTGCAATGTAATTATCAACTATTATCTCCAGAGTAGTAGAAGATTTATCAATATTTTCAAAAGATGTTAAACAGTCTTTCGATTTTGTTAAATGTAAAATTAAATTATCGATAAAATCATCTATGTCGTAGTGAAGTCTAAAAAGTTCAAGTCTACCATCATCTTTATAACCTTTTACTTTTAGTAACATTGGATCTGCTACAAAAATACGAGGTGGATCTACAAAAACTTTTCCAAAGACTCTCCTGACAGCTGGTAGAATTAAGTCTGAAATTTCATCTTCACCTTCATAAAGAGGACCTTGAAATTCGGGACCAGTAAACAGTTTTCGTTTTTCTGTTATAACATAATTCATAGTCATTTCAAAATATTCCATCCACTCATCAGTGATACCACCGGTCAGTGAATCTATTAGAGCCAATTTATATTGCTCATCTTTGTAAATATCTATGAATGATGGTTTATTAAACATTCTTACCTAAGATGATTTTCGGATATCTAAAGGGTTTACCATTCATAGTGTATCCTTTACTAACAACATCAAATACCTTTTCTTCCTCTGAAGGAATAACGGAAATAACTTCATGTAAATCCTCATCGTAAGTCTCTGTTTGTATGGTCTCAATTCCTTGAGATTTTAGAAAATTTTCCAACTTAGTCAAAATCAAAGACATTCCTTCGGAAATTTCACCAGATGATTTAATAGCAAAAGACAAGTCATTATCCATATCTAAAATAGATGTTAACATTTTGACTTTTGTGTTTGTTATTAATTCTTCTTTTTCTCTTTGAACTCTTTTTTTGTAATTATCAAATTCCGCAAAAAGACGAACATATTTATCATCAGACTCTTGAAGTTTTTGCTGTAGGATTTCAACTTCAGTTTTTTGAACTACTTCTTCAACTACTGGAATCTCTTGTTCTACAGTAGATTCATGTTTTTTTTCTTTTCCCATTGTTAATAATTAAATTTTAAAAGTTTTTTTATATTGTTTGAGTTATAAAATTCGTATGTAACATTTTTATCTACAATTTTATGTATTTCTAATTTTTCTAATTCACCTTTTAGGTCATTTATACAGACTACTAAATCTCTGAGTGCATTTGTGTAACTGATATTTGGTTCCCAATAGTCTGGAAATTTGTCTAAAAATTTATCTACTGCTAAATCAAAAGTTTTTTTTCTGATAAGAAGACCGTCTTTTTGAGGTGAGTGTATAGATTTATTTGTTAGTATTTCTACAACATAAGTATTGAATTTGTGAATTAGATTATCTGTCTCAATTACTTTCAAAATACCAATGATTAGAGCATCTCTCTCTGACAATTCCATTGGTTGATTTTCTTTAAGTATTTTTTCAGCTTCTTTTTCTGAACCTAAGACATAGTATACATAGTTGTCCCAGACACATCTTCGGATTAAATCTTCTGGTGTGATTGTTATTTGCATAAATTAAATTATATTTTTGAATTATAGTCAAATAAATTGACAAAGTTTTTTATTTTAGAGTTTGACAATTTTATAAATATCACTATATTTGTAAAAAATAAATTAGTTATGGAATTGTCTGAAAAAATAGAACTAAATAAAAAACTTAGATCTTATACTGGTGATAACTCATTTGTTCTGTCACTTCAAAAACAACTCAAAACTTCTAAGTATCTAGATAAAGTTGAGTTTGGTGGTAAAATGATTAAAGTTTTAAGTGATAAACAGTATCAAGCTGCTAAATCTGCTCTATCTTAAAAGTTATATTTAAAAGAAAGACTAACTGTTTGTCCAAAGTTTATTTGTTGCCAGTTGTTGTCTGAGTTATCAAATTTTCTATTAGAGTTCAAATCCTGGAAGTAAACTAAATCTTGAGCTAAAATATCTTTGATATTTAATTTAATCTCTATTTTATCATCTTTGAAAGTTTTGGCAAATTGTAAGTCTAAAACATTTCTACCTTTTTCCCAAACAGATGGCTCTTGAACATTACCAACTATATAAATTCTTGAACCAATCAAATTGTAACTTAAATTTATATTAAAATCCTTTTTTACATTTTGATAGAACATTCCAAAGTTCACTATGTAAGGAGATTGTCCTTGTAATGGTCTATCACCTCCTGAGCCAATGAAGTGTTCTAAATTAACTTTTGAATTTATTAGTGAAGCATTTGAGTAAACACTTAAGTCTTTGAGTTTCTTTGAAATGAATTCTAAATCGGTTCTGAGTTCTATTTCTGCTCCTATATTTCTACTACTTTCAACATTTGCAAAATATAGTTCAGGTGCACCTGACGTTCCTGTTCTGTTAATTAACTCAATAGGATTTGTAAAGTTTTTATAGAATCCAGACAAAGAAATTAGTTGTCCTGATTTTGGTAAAAATTCCCATCTCAAGTCTATATTATCGATAGTAGCTCTTTTTAAATAAGGATTTCCAGAAACTATATTATCTTGAATAAAGTTATAAAAACTAAAAGGAGCTAATTCTCTAAATTCTGGTCTAGATACTGTTTTTGAATATCCTGCTCTAAGTTTCATTTTATCAGAAACTGACCAAATTACATTAACTGATGGTAAAACATCAACAACTGTTGTGTCAATTGTAACAGGTCTATTTGTTCCGAATTCAATATAATTGAATTTCTGGTTGTAAGACTCCATTCTTGCACCACCAACTAATCTTAATTTCTTACCAAACTTAATATCGCTCATAAGATATCCAGCGTTTAAGAAAGAACTCGCACTGTAGCTGTCATCTACATTTGTTGCCTCATCCAATTTGAAACCACCTTGGCCATTTGATAGTAGCCCCATATTTTCTTGTGTAAAAATTTGACTTGGTTCTAATAGAAGAAGTTGTGAATTAAAGTAGGAACCATTTGGTTTATATTGTGAAAAGCCAAAGTTTCTTGATTGGAAATCTCTTTGTCTAAATTGGTGCCAAGCACCTGTTTTTAATTCTAAGTCAATTTTTGAAATCTTGATCGGTAATGCAAAATCATAATTAGCTGAATAAATTTGTTCATTTGATTTTGACCAGAACATATTACCAGCTGCTGTTGGAATTGTTCCATTAGATTGTATAACTGCTGAGTATTGCTCAGTTGAATCATCTTCATTTAAAGAATATTTTCTATAAACAATCCTTCTAAGATTTGGTATGTTTCTTCTGACATCCGAAGCTGATAGATTCCAATTGAGTTTCCATTTCTCAAAATCATGTTTTCCAACTAATTGCGAAGTAAAAAGTTTATTTTGAGTATACCAAAAGTTTGTAGACTTTTCCCATTGACGTGGATCGTTATCCATTTCTCTTACACCATTTCTGACATTTACTTTATCTTCAGAGTTTATTGAGTAAAGATTTTTAAATTTTATACTATTGTTAGAATTTATTTTCCAGTTGAAGTTTAAAAGATGTGAGTTGAGTATAGTTTTTGTAAATACAGTGTCTCTTAATTCCATTTTTTGAATAACACCGGTAGATTGTTCTTCAAAGTCTCTTCTTATATTATTATTTATACTTTGATTATTTTGATAAGACAAAGCATAAATCAATCCAATTTTTGATTCATCTTTTAATTTCCATTCTTTTCCAACATTATATTGAAGAGTTCCTATTGGTAGAGAAGTCCTTTTGTTGGTAGACCAATTCCACAACATTTTATCTGACAACTGAGCCTTTTCATCTTTGTCCAGAAGTTGGTAGTCACTTGTCTCAGGTAATCCGTTTGGTAGGTTTCTTGAGTTTGCGCCAAATCCTAAAAAGTCTAAGTTTGAACCACCGTAAGTTGAGAAGTCTCTAAAAGTAGAAATTGCGTTCCAACCTAAATTTAATGATAGAGAATTAACTTTTTCTTTTGTATCTAAGGTTGATAAATTAATTACGCCTCCTGAAAACTCACCAGGTAAATCAGGTGATGCTGTTTTGTAAATAACTAAATTATCTAACATATTTGATGGAAAAATATCAAAAGAAAATGCCTTTCTATCTGTTTCTGAAGAAGGAAGTGGACTTCCGTTTATTAGTCCAAAGTTATATCTATCATTTAAACCTCTAATTACAACAAACTTATTATCTTGAATTGATGCTCCTGATACTCTTTTGAAAACATCAGATGCTTT
>JACCDO011666382.1_pt1 | contig 11979 bp, 10 predicted proteins | sample 7446101 | NCBI WGS metagenome assembly JACCDO01 (sample SAMN15323440, study PRJNA562643) | freshwater metagenome | isolation source: river surface water | place: USA:Blue River Watershed | collected 2017-08-16 | reverse complement strand
GGCTGTGATTCGTGAGTTGCACATCTATGGTGCGCTTCAGGTTGTGGGTCTAGAAAAAAGTGAGGGTCAGGGCCAGGGCCAAGCCCAGCACAACGGAATTGGCCGGCAGCTGCTTTCCATGGCAGAGTCTGTTGCCCAACACGAAGGCTACACACGTTGTGCGGTGATTTCAGGTGTGGGTGTGCGTGGCTATTATCAGAAACATGGGTATGTCTATGCCGACACGTATATGGTAAAGGAGCTGCCATCGCTACAGAAATCGCCGTGGATTCTTATTGCATCTATTCTTGTATTCTTAGTGGCATATGTTGTCGCTCAGGTGTATTAGAGCGATACATATAGTGTATTCCGTGGATAAGTCCCTATAAGTTTTTCACTATAGGGTGTGCTTTTGGTAGTGCTCCACTGATAGGAGGTACGCGTAAAATTGACTGGTCTAAAACCATTTTAAGAGTATTAATTAGGTATACCGTTTGGTAAAATGGAATATAGTGTTGTCTTTGAAGAAAAGGTAGCGCTGGCGCCTCGCATTATGAATGCTATGAAAGAGGTGAGTGCCATTGATAAGAAAATTCTAGATTATTTGCGAGAGAAGTTGGAGAAACGCTGTAGTACGCATGGATATGTCTTGCCCGATACATTGAAGCTGCTTTCACGGAGCCATGGGGTATTTGAGAATGGGCGATTCACTGGAAACACCGTCTTCTATGTTCAAGCCCAGGGGCGTGTCTATAATCCGGCGTATGGGACTGTGTTGGAGGGGAAAGTGTTGAAGAAGAACAATATGGGTCTGTATGTTATCTATGAGAATGCGATTCGGATTCTTGTGCCGCGCGACCTTCACATTGGCAATGATGAATATGATTCGGTACAAGTGGGGGATGAGATTCAGATTGAAATTCGTAAATCACGATTCCAGGTGAATGACCCCTTTATTCTGAGTGTAGGTATCTATAAGGGTCGTGCGGAGGGGATGGCTCTGGACCTTACCGAAGGGGATGAAGCGGACGTGGTTGAAGAGGCTGGGGAAGAAATAGCACTGGACCTGAGTGAAGAGGGGGAAGAGCAGGAATAATGGCCAGGCTCCCTGCGTAAGAACCAAGTGGAAAGCACTATAGGAATATGGTTAGAATGGCCCAGCCCCAGACCCAGCCTATATCCTATGAACGACGCAAGAAGTTGGCGGAGGATTTAAAAACCCTGACAAAGGACCAGTATGAAGAGATTTATCGGATTATTAAGCGTGCCGGCATTTCCTATAGTGAAAATAGCAATGGGGTTTTTTTTGATCTGAATCGTGTGGATGACGCGGTGACAGAATCACTGATTCATTTTATGGACTTGGTTGCAATGCAGCAGGCGGAAGAAAAGCGGCGAAGTGATGAGCTGGCCTATTATCGGACGGCGAAGGAGGAGGAAGAGGCTGCGAGCGCCGGTGCAAAATAAAATTGGTCTAAGTCGGACCTGTTTATACATTCTAAGAGTCTGAATTCTGAGAATGTATACAATGAATCATCGTCCTAAGCACCAGCACCAGCGAGAGGAGCCTGTTGCTGTGGACTGGGCAACGGTATGTGCGAGTCTTCGCAAGAACCCGCGTGCCGGCGCGCCTCCTCCCAGCCGTCCTGTACGGTCCGGACCGCCATTGATTGAGGAAACGGTGGAGGCTGGTTCTGGCTCTAGTGTGGAGGAGCAGGCACTCGGCTGGACGCAGCTGGCCGTGAGCCCGTCCACGCCCCTGAGCTGCATCCTGTATGCACTGGACCACAATTCCTATAGTTCACTCTCCGAGGCAGGGCGCAAGGAAGCGGCCCGTGTGGCGTGTACTGAACTGCAGACACGTGCAGACAGTGCACTCAAGGGTCGCGCATGGCCAAAGGCAAAGACCAATGAGGGCATTGTAGAGGTGGCCGAAAAGGAGGTGAGTCCCTGGAGCCCCATTGGTCTTGCCGCACTTGCAGAACTCTATGGTATTCAAATGGTTGTTCTCCATGAAACCGATAAGAAAATCCACTTCATTCCTGAGGACATTTGTACCTGGGACCCACAGACGCCCATCCATTTCCATGCCCACAACTATCGTAGTGTGTATCGCCCGCCCCCTGGCTTTGGGCCACAGTCTATGCTCGGCTGGCTCGCGCAACAGGAAGCCAACGGCTGGACCTTCCAAGCCAAGGAAGTGAAGGGAACGATTGAAGAACTCAATACTCTTGCCAAGGAACATCAACTCACCCTCCCCCCAGGAAAACTGAAGAAAGACGTCCTCGTCGCACACATTTCACGAGGACTTGCACTGGCGACACTGAACCGTTGGTCGCAGGCGACGCCCGAATAAGGGGGCAGTGAAATTCCCAAAAATTTTTTCTGTGGCTTACACTATAGGTGTATTGGTTGTGTGTTGCTCGGTGAGATTGGCGCGCACACATGAATACGCAGGTGGTTTCAATGAAACCAGCCAAACATGTATATATTCTACGAAATGAATCCTTAGAATATAACAAATCGCAACACACACCGCCGGCAATCCCTTATAGTGTTTCTCTTAAGGGGTTGTCGTGGGTTATTAAAATTGAGCTCTCCATCGTGCATACGGTATACATAAACAAAATCTATCTGTTATAGATAGAACGGTACGGTAGCCATGGAAATCTCTGCATCAGACCTTGAGTCCATCAAGGGTATGATCCGTACATGGCTCAAAACACGAGATGTTGAACTGGAGGCGACCTTCGGTGCCGGCGGGCGTGTCTCGGTGGAGACATTCCTACGGGTGGCGAAACGTCTCAGTTATCTCGGTTATGAGGCAGAAGTGCAGCCGGATAAAATCAATATTCTCTTGCGGGACCAGACTCGTATTTCCATTGAGAATCTGGGCAATGTGCAGACCTATTGTCGTGAGAATGTTGCCTTTGGGCTGAACCCGCTAACGGCAATGAAGAAGGATAATGCGCCTGGTGTCGTTATTACGCAAAAGCTGAATGAATATGACGTGATGATTAAGACGCGCCGCGAGCTTCCATACACCTATAATGAAAGCCGTATGGAAGAGTGTTCGCAAGAACTTCAGAAAGTCTTTCAGGAGTGGAAAGGGCGGGATAAGTCATTCCGTGTTATGAAGCGGTGGTCGTACATGAAGGATGGCGTACGTTTTGACATGAGTATGGTACGGAGCAATAAGCGGGATGATACCGGTCGGTATCGCTGGGTCCGTACGTTTCAGGACGAGGATATTATGCGGAATGAGCCGACATATGAGATTGAAGTGGAACTGGAGCGTGAGTATTTTAATGCACAGGATGATCCAGAAGGGGCGGCTCTGAAGGCGTTAAGCGCGGCAATTGGCAATGTGTTGCGCGGAATTCAGAATAATTCGCAGCTCATTAAGAAAAGCACTATAGGGGCTGTTCGTAAGTCATATGAGTCATTGGTGGGGACGAAGCTGTTTCGCGGTGTGAAACCATTTGTATTATCCGTGGGAAATATGCAGAGTGAGCCACTTGAGGATTTCAAGGGGGCCTCCATTCGCGAGGATTATAACGTGACGGACAAGGCGGATGGTCTTCGTATGCACGGGTACTTTGATGATGGCGGGGTATTCTATATGATTGATATGGATATGAATGTCTATCGCACTGATTATCAGTGTAAGAAATTGGCCAAGACGCTCCTGGATGGTGAATGGGTGACGCAAGGAAAGGCCGAAGAAGGGGATGGGGAAGAAGGGGCCGCGGTGGCAGGTGTACGACCGGTCTTAAATAATCTCTATATCTTTGATATTTATTACTATAAGGGTGCGGATGTGAGCCAGAAGCCTTTTCGCAAAGCGGAGGGCGACGTGGAAGACACACGTCATGAAATTATGAAGAAGTGCATGGCTTTATTGGAGTCGGCGGATACAGTGCGTCCGTCAGTGAAGAATCCACTTCGCATTTATCTGAAGAACTTCCGTTTTGTGGAGAAGAAGCGCACTATTTTCCAGCAGGCGTCCGCGATTCTTGACCGCGCAGATACAATGGATTATGATACGGATGGTCTCATCTTTACATCCAACAGTGAGCCGCTGCCCTCGGACGCGATGGCGGTCTTTGACAAGCAGTTTAAGTGGAAGCCAGCGGAGGAGAATACGATTGACTTTCTTGTGAAGTTTGAGAAGAATGACGACGGTACGGAGAAAGTCCAGACCATGATTCGCAAGGATTCCAATGACTATGTGGAATACAAGACCATGCGTCTCTATATTGCAGGAAAGACGGAAAATGAATGGAAGGACCCGCGTTCCACGATTCTGAATAAGCTCCCAATTCCTCCACGAAATGAGATGAAATTACATCCGGTCATCTTCAATCCTGAGGATTATCCGTCCACCTATGCCAGTGTGTGTAATATTGTGATTGAAGAGGACCGTGAGACACATGAGAAATATGGTCTCACGACGGATTCGCAGGAGCCGATTCGCGACAATTCCATTGTGGAGATGCGTTATGACCCGCAGCAAGAGGAGGGCTGGCGCTGGATTCCGCTGGTGAATCGTCCAGACAAGACGCAGAAGTTTGAGCGCGGCATCATTCGCGGGACGATGAACACGACCCAGAATGCAAACGTCGTCTGGAACAGTATTCACAATCCAGTCACGGAGTCCATGATTCGCACCGGCGCCGACCGGCCGAGCAAAGAAGAACAAGAGGCAAACGCCCACATTTCCAGCGCGAGCCGTGTCGCCGCCCGTTATTATGACCGTACCGCAAAGAAGGAAGTGTTGGAGCTGGTGGAAGGTCTCCGTGAATTCCACAAGCAGTTTATTAAACGAGAAATTCTCTATAGTGTACTCAAGAAGCGGGGCACGGACACGTATAAAACTCTCGTGGATACATCCGTGGGTCGTGCAACAGACATTCATAATTGGATGCATGCGAAGGTAGACTTCGTGTTGGGCGTGGATTATGCGGGTGAAAATATTCGTACGGCGGAGAGTGGTGCCTATGCGCGCTATATGAATCTGTTGGCGAATCCTCGTATTTCAAAGGGACTCCTGCGAACACCTATGGTGTTTGTCATTGGGGATTCCTCCAAGTCGTATGTGGATGGTGCTGCAGGGGAGACGCCAGAGGAGGCGGACATGTTGCGTGCCATCTTTGGTCTTCATCCGCCGGCGGGTGCGTTGCCGAAGTATGTGGAGGATCATGCGGTGGGGCGTCTTCTCAATGGATGTGATGTAATGTCGTCTATGTACGCTCTCCATTACTTCTTTGAGTCGCGGGAGAAGTTTGATGGATTCTTGGACAATATAGACAAGGCATTGAAGGTGGGCGGGTATTTCATTGGAACGTGTTTTGATGGGGACACATTGTTTCGCGACCGCGAATTTATGAAGAAGAAGTCTGGGGAAAGCATTATAGGGGTTGATGGTGATGACACGCTGTGGTCTATTGTGAAGCGGTATGACAATGAGTCATATTTGGACCGTTCCAATCCGGATGCGATTTTCGGAAATGCGATTGATGTGAAGTTTGTGAGTATTGGTGAGGAGCATACGGAGTATTTGATGAATTATGAGTATTTGAAGCAGCGGTTGGACGAAATTGGGATTGAGCCGATTTCGGAGTCTGAGTGTGTGGAGCTGGGTGTACCCGCGGCGTCGCAAATGTATCGTAATAGTCATGAATTGGCGGAGTCAAAGGGGACGCTCTATGTGATGAATGATGCGGTAAAACAGTTTAGTTATTACAATCGCTGGTTCATCTTCAAGCGTCGTCGGCATGCACAGACTGAGGCGGAGGCAGAGGCATTGGCTGGGCCTGGTGCCGTGGTTGTGGAAAACTGTCGTTCGGCATTTAAGATTCGCCCAGAATCGGACCGCGAAGATGAGCGCTATATGGATTATGGGACACTTATGAAGCCGGCAATTCCTGATGCGGAGGATGCATCGGTTCTGTATCCGAGTATCAAGCACTTCTTGGCAGGGATGTTCTTTAAGCAGTCCTCAAATAAACCAGAATTTGCGAAGGAGTATTTCAGCACTGTAGGAACTATTCATAGAAAGTACGAGGATAAGCGTGAGGATGAGATGCGACTTACGGCGTATACAAACTCGCGGAAGGCGGAAATTGCTACGGAGTTGCAAGAGGAACGTGCTGCAGTGGCGAAGAAGTATGAGGCACTTCGTACAAAGGAGAAGACGTTGACGGAGGAAAAGAAGCTGGAGTTGGCGAAAAAGGAGACAGCCGAACAAGATGCGCTTACGAAGAAGTACAAGGAGATTGTGAAGAAGGAGAAGGCCGCGCCGCGGTTGACTCCTGCGCGTCGTCTGGAGCTGGAGGAGGAGGAGAATAAGGAAGTGGATGATGTATTACGGAAATTCCGTCTGACAAGTAATATGAAGAAGTTTGGGCTTACATATGAGGACGAGGATATGATTGTGCGTAAGCGGGATGAGGCTCTTCGTTATGCGGTGGAGCGTAGATATGAAACGGATGAGAAGTTTAAGGCAATTGCGGACCGGCTACGGCAAGAAAATAAGTACATTCTCTATCATGTAAAGAAGGAGAGTAATGACCTAGGGGGTGTATGTCTTGCCGATGGGACGATTCTGGGGAGCAATAAGTATGGAAAGACAATTATGACTGTTGCACAGATTCCATTTTAGGCTTGTTGAATTATAATAAAAACCAATAAAACAATCCCTATAGTGTTGCATTATAGGGATTATTCTTTTTTTGATGGGGTATAAGTAGGGAATGGAGGAACGGCTCCGTGATATTAAGAGTAAGACTCTTTCCAAAGTATCGGTGGTGGAGATCCTTGCAAAATTGGAGGATGCGGCATCGGTAGCGGCGGGTCTCCGTGATAAGGCGGATGTGCTGAATGAGAATCTTCAGCGGGCGCTGGACGTGGTGGAGAATTTTTTGCGTGAAAAGGCGCGACCATGTTATGGTGGTATGGCGATTAATGCACATTTACCGAAGGCGGCCCAATTCTATGACTTAACGAAGGTCTTGCCCGACTATGACTTCTTTAGTGCAGAGGCGGAGGAGGATGCCCATGAGTTGCGGCGGCGTATGGTTCAGGAGGGATTGCCGGCGCCGGCGGTGCGGCCAGGGATGCACGAGGGGACTTTCAAGGTGTACGTGGATTACACGGCGGTGGCCGATTGTACCCAGATTCCTGAGTGGTTATATAAGCTGCTTGTGAAGCGGTCGTTGGTTGTACATGGGATTCATTATACGGATGCGAATTTCTTGCGAATGCAGATGTATTTGGAGCTAAGTCGTCCGCGGGGGGAAGTGGAGCGTTGGAGTAAAGTATATAAGCGGCTTCTGTTGCTGAACAAGTTTGCGGCACCGCATGTATGTAAAGAGCGGGGGTCCAAGGCGAGCACTATAGGAGTTCACTCCGTGAAGCCAGCGGTACATGGGGTGTGTATGGACTATGTTCTGATGTCCGATGTTGTGTATGCTTCGGCGAGTCTGCGCGGCCTGTATGAGAAACCGGCGCGGCGGCAGACGGCGGGTCTGTTGCGTCAGCATGTACCGGTGATTGCCTATGTAGATGAGCCGAAGCTTCATGCACGGGCTCTGTACAAGCTTCTGGACCAGCGTCTGGAGGGGCGGCACACGCTGAAGACGGTGGCCTGGGAGGCGCAATCGGATGTGACGCCGGCCTTGATGGGGGTGCATGTAGACGGACGGCTGGCGGCGGTGTTTGTGGATATTAATGGATGTATTTCCTATAATGTTGTGAAGGTGAAGGGGCGTGAGTTGAAGATTGCTTCTCTGGATGCGTTGATTTACTTGTATTTTGTGTTGTCGTATGTGCGTGGTCTGGATGGAGCTGTGCCGCATTCATTTCTGTGTGCGGCGGAGGAGTTAGTGCGGATTAGTGGTCGTACGCGTGATAGTGGGCGTGAGGGAGTATATGCGCCGTTCGCGCTGAGCTGTAAGGGACATCAGACACGGAAGGCGAGTCTGATTCGTGAGAAGATAGAGCGTGGTCTTGCGCGAAAGGGAAAGAAAGGGACTCGCCGTTGGAGTGTGAAGAGTAAGTAGTAGAAGATAATCCCTATAGTGCTTTCATTATAGGAATTATTATATGTTGTTTGTCATACATGGGATGTTGATTGTTGACATCGGTTTCCAAAACTATGTCTAGAGTTCCAAAAAGTTCCGGTCTCTGATTCCAGAATCCGATGTTGGAACATACCTATGTTGGCGACATACCTATGTTGTTTGGGGGGCCTAAAGCCCCCCTAACTAGAACCCTGCCCCGCAGTTGGGGATGAGTGTACCGGCATCCACTTTTGCCTTAATTTCCTGGAAGCGGCGCAGTGTATCCTTGATACGTGCAATGCGCGGCGCCCACTCGGCGTCTTTAAGTACCCCCTCTATGTTTTTGATGCGTGTTTCCAAGAGGATTTTCTGTTGTGCGAAGCTGATTTCATCTGGTGCTGCGCAGGCTGCTGCGGCATTCTCCTCCGCCTTCTTTTTGCGGACGGTCATTTGCTCTGGTGTACATACATCCGCATAATATTCCACCACATTCGCATAATGTTCAACACTAGCACCGTTCTGGAAAGCCTCACGAAGTTCAGGGGGGACTTCTACAGGGTCATAATCATTGGATGCGCTAACATCACCCTCTTCTGGCGGCAGCGGTTTGCACGATAGGGCTGCTTCTACTCGTTCCAGGAGACCACCGAGTTTCTTGTCCAAATAGACTGCGGTGCTCTGTATAATGGAGCCAATGTCCGCCGGCACTTGCAAGTGGTCTGGATACGAGCGGCAGTCATAGATTTTCCCGCCGGCCTCTTTCTGCATTTGTGCCACGGCGGCCTTGTTCTTTTCTTCCGCCGATGCACCCTTCTTTCCCTTTGCAATCTCATCACGGACCATTGTAAAGGAAGGACATAGCGCCTCCCCTGCCTGGACAAAGAGACCTTCCAATTGTTTGCGTAAGGGCGCGACATCCTCTTCACCAATAATAGGTTCTTGGGGTTTTGGGGCTGTGCCTTGCCATCCAGCAAACCCTTCCGCTAAGCTCCAGCATCCACATAAGTAAACCAAGAGCCCAATTCCTATAGTGCAAACTATAAGGAGATTGATTGATATTTTACTCAAAGACATTGCCGCCGGCAGTCCTAAACATTAAAGCCTTAAAAAAACAAATGGAAAACACTATAGGAATTGGGTCTATGAGTTCTGAATCGTGTGCTTGTACCCCCGGGTACGCAGGAGGGAATCAAGCAGGTGCTGTTGTACGGAATGCGGCGGAGGCGGCGCGGCGAGCGGACCGGCTGGCGTTGTTGGGCCGCTACAGGGAGCAGCGGTGTTGTATTAGCGGTAGCGTAAGCGGTCGTGCGAATCCAGGGAATGATATAAGTGGATATGTGCTGCCGAGTAATCGGATTGACAGCCTTGTTGAGCGTGTCGTTGCGTTAGGGCCGAAGGGGAATGCGGCGGTACTTACGTCCGGTGTGTATACAGACAATTTGCGGCGTGAGGTGATTGAGGCTTCTAAGGACCCGTTCAATCCTGAGACGCGGTTTCAGGCGTATGAGCGGTATCAGCCACCTGAGCCATGTCCCACATATGTACGGAATCCGGCAGTGCCAAAGGCGCCTGATGCCTATTGTTATCCGACACGGTTTACCGGTAATCCACGTTATTAAGGTTAACAAGACTCTTTTGTGTTTTCATTATAGGAATCATGCCGACTACGGATTACAGTGCATCGCGTTTAACGCAACTCAAAAACTCCGTTGCCCTCGCGTCTTTCAAGCGCGCCAACACTGCTGCGGTGAATGCTGGGATTTCAGTCCAGCGCGAGCAGCCCACTTACCAGCTCCAGACCGTTGTTGTCCAGCGCAACCTGGCGAGTGCCAATACCAATCCCCCTGCCTCGTCTAGTGCGCCATGTGGCTGCACCACTCCCGTCTTTGTGAACCCTGGTGGTTGCTAAACCTGCCGGCAACTGAAAAATAGGGACTGTTCGTGTGAAAAGTATATGGCCTTAGTAGAAATCATACAATGGCTGAAGCTTGTGGTAAGATGACTGGTGGTAAGCGTACTCGTAAGGCGGGCAAGGGCGGTCGCAAGACTCGTAAGCTCAGCCCCAAGCTCAAGGCCTGGAACCAGAAGGTGATGGCTGTGTTCCGTGAGATGCGTGCAAAGGATAAGGGTGTGAGCTTCCGTGCTGCACTTGTGGAGGCGGGTAAGCGTCGTAAGGCCGGCAAGATCTAAGCGGGGCCGGTGGTTTTTTTCACTATAGGAATTGTTCTTAGAACCATTCTTATAATGTTATGGGCTGAGGGGTGAGGGCCAGCTCCCCCAAAAATTGAAAATTTGGGCTACATCCCATGTATGTAGCTTACAAAATGACGGAGACAATCATTTGTGCAACCAAGGTATCAAATGGTACCTATTATCTGTATCCGTTGGAGTTTCAGAACACGACTCCCCAGAAAGTCTGTACAGGCCATGTATCCTATCCGCACAGACGCTACACCGAACCGGCGCGCATTATAAAGAATACATCTCTTCTTGCGCGCTGGCCGGTTCTACAACGTTATAATGAAGAGCGAATTATTACACAGCAACTTCTGGAAAGTGGTAGCCCCTATTGTTATTACAGGGATGGGTATTATCGTGTTCAACATACATACATCCAACATGGGGAATCGTACATCCCAATTCTGGAATGGAGTTCCAACACGGCTAGTCTTCCGCACGAATATTACATCCTATGTCATCCTGCGGAGAAGAAGTACATGGAGACCATGGAAAAATATCTCTTTCGTGTCTTTCATGCCGAACCTGTAGTAATTACCATTACAAATGGAGTAGCACGAGCCCCAGTACATATCTATAGGGGATTGATGGAGGGTGCACTTTATCGCAAGGATACATGCCCCATTTCCTTTGAAGAGCTGAGTGCGGAAACTGTATGTATTACCCCATGTTTCCATGTATTTGAAAAAGAGTCGCTTCGGCGTTCCCCAGGGGGGCGATGTCCTGTATGCCGAACGGCGTATGTGTGGACCGATGTTGTTATTTATCAGTCATAAAAAAAGATGGAGAAGATGGAAGGAAGATGGAAAAATCCCTATAGTGTTGCACTATAGGGATTTTTTATTTGGGTTTTTTGTTTGTGTGGGCGGGCGGGAGAAGTATATGTGGAAGTATCAAAATGGTGGTGGAATTCCTAGGGCGAGAGTATCAAAAGGTGGGCAGTGGAAGTATCAAAATGGGCGGTACCTAACTGTATTGTAAATTGGCGGATTTACTTCTTCTTGGGAATAATCTTCTTGGGAGGAAGAGTCGCCGCCTTCTTCGGCACAGGAGGAGCCTGGATAGTATCCTCGTCATCATCATCCGAGTCGTCCGCCGCGGCAATGACTGCAGAGACGGCAGAGGGCTTAGATGCAGCAACAGGCTTCGCGAGTTCCTCCTCATCATCTGAGACCACGTTGGTGGCCTGGGGCTTTGAGCTAGCGCTAGCGCCAGCGCCAGCACCAGAGCCACCAGTAGACTGAGGGACATCCTCGTCATCGTCGTCCTGCATAGAAGGCGGGGCAATGGACTGGGCGCCCTCCTCGTCAATACGAATCTGCTCAGGCTTCCAGGTAATACCATAGCCGGCAGTGGTGAACCAGACCATGGACGCCTTAATGAGACAGGTAATCTTGGTTCCCGCCTTGAAGACGTCCTTGAGGTCGCGGTCGCCGAGGAATTCCTTCTTCTTGTTGATGATATTGCTGAAGAGGAACTTCCCATTATCATCCTGCTTGAGCTTGAGGCGGAACTTGGGAGGATAGAGGTTGCCGTTCTTGTCCTTGGCGAAGTCCCCAGTTTCCTTGTCCTTGGAGAACTTGGTGCAAGGAGTGTACTTCTCCTCAATGGCGTCGCGGCTCAGCTCCTTACCATTCTTAGCAAGACCGAACCAGTCCTTGGAGTTCTTGAAACCCTGGTCCACCATATAGGTATCCAG
>JACCDO010429970.1_pt1 | contig 11981 bp, 10 predicted proteins | sample 7446101 | NCBI WGS metagenome assembly JACCDO01 (sample SAMN15323440, study PRJNA562643) | freshwater metagenome | isolation source: river surface water | place: USA:Blue River Watershed | collected 2017-08-16 | reverse complement strand
CCAAAATTATCAACTTGGGCACAACTTATTAATGATATAACTGGGTTATTTGATGATCATCATGAATCAGATGATAAAAAAAGTATAATTATAGAATATAACTCTAATAATAAAATAGTAGAAATCACAAAGGATACTAAATCAGATAAGTTGTTATATGAATTTACAGACTCATTTGATTGTGCAATTCCTCAATATATAAAGGATTTAACTCAAGAAAAAACGTACTTTCGAAAAAATGTTTATGATGAATCTGACGCAAAACAATTTGTTGAGTGTTCAAAAGAATTTTTTGGGGAAAATATTATGAACATGACTGATAGATCTATTTACAATTGTATTTATTATATCTTACCTTCAGAACAATCAGTTTTTGGTTTAAGAAAATTATCAAATCAAAATAAATATACTCTAAAATATAATATGGAATATTTTTCATTTGAACAAATTGAATCGATACTTAAATATATTTTTTTTATAAATAAAAATTGAAAAACTCTTGGTTTGAATCTATTTATAATTATTATATAAAAGCCTTAAAGCTACAAGTCTTGATTAAAATGAGCCTTTCAAACCTGACTTTTAAGAATATCAATGAGAACCTGGTTGTTTCAGGAACTCTTACAATGGTAAGTACACAACCTGAGCACAAGCTTGACCTTACTAATACAGAAACTTCAGATGTATATATCTTTGCTTCTCAATCTCTATACGCTTCAATTCAACACAATGTAGGAAATTTTCCTGTTAACAAGCGTATTGTACGAATTTGTGATTATGAGGGGAACGAAGTAACATTTATGCCTGAAAAGCGGTCTCGTAACCGTTGTGGAACTATCCCAATTACAATTTCTAAGCGCAATTTTATGGGAATCAATATCCCAGAGTCCAAGATTAATCCTGATTCCGAGTATTTTATCGACATGTTTTCCTATCAAGAATTTGAGAGTTGTCGATCTGTCAACTTGCGTAAAAAGCTAATTACTATGGATCTTTTTGAATTTGCAAACAAGTACCGAGCAATTAATATTAACTGTATTTTTAACAATCAAGTATATAACTTTATTAAGGATAATTTTAAGCAGGAGCAGATTCCTGACAATATCAATATTATTGATGCAATGTCCTACGATATCACATGTTGTATTGTATGTGAAGAGATTTTTGGTCGAGTAATTAATCAGACCAGCTCTGTTGTTCAAGGTGAGATGTGTTTCCGAAATGGAACAGAGGTACTTCAGCCCAAGTTTATTGCAGGAAATCTTCCTAACGTTTCTTTTGATATGCGGGCTCATTCTTTCCATTATACGGGTTCTGGTTCAACAGATTTTGTTGCAATTTTCTCTTGTCTCGGTCAGATTCAAACTCTAAAAATTACCAATTTAGATGAAAGCCAAGTACTTTATGAGGAAGAGTATGTGAATAATTCTGAACTTATTGAAGATAATATTAATAAGCTTGTTCAATATATTGATGTGTACCAACAATTCAATGTAGCAACACATGGAATGAACAAGTCACGTATCCACAAGTTCCTTTCTGAGAATTCAAGTACAATCTTTAATGTACTATTTGATACCATTGTATTTAATATGGAGACTATCAAGAGTACTCATGATAATATTGTAGTAAAGCAAATTAATGCTTCTAAAATCCGACTACAGCAACTATTTACAAATGTGATTAGCAATGATTATTCAAAGTCTGAGAATCCTATTAAGAAACAACGACCTATTGGATTTATGGATCGATATGATGACTTTATGATACATAATCATCCTTATGAACCACCTTCGGGAGTTCGCCTTGCTGCATTCACACCTAGCTTAGCTGCATCTTGTTCAATTATTGGCAACAACATGACTTTTGAGTAGATTTAATTAATTAATTTTTATAATAATACATTTTTATATTAACAAAATTTTCATAATAGAAAATTTTTTAACATGACTAATAATTTTTTATATATAATCTAAATTATATATAAAATATGACTACAATTAATACTTCATTAACTTTGACTGCGGATATTTTGGCAACTTATATTTGGCCGGTCATAATTAATTCTGGAGTCACCATTACATTAGGTTCAAATATAAGCTTAACATCGAACACCCAATATTTCATTATAGGTGGAAGTAATGTGATATTCGATGGTTCAATCTACAAAATTAATCTTTCTGGAATAACAAATTATACTGGGCTATTTCAAAATAACACTTTGTCTTATACAAATATCATTTTGCAAAATATCAACTTACTGTGTAATGGTTCTACTCTGATTGATAGTTCAGGTTGGATTTGTCAAACAGGGTTTTTAAACGGACAAGTAAAATTTTCCAAGACAAATGGACAAATTTCAAATAATTCAGGAGGTATTTTTGGACAAGGATGTTATAACTGTGTTTCCACAAATAATTATACTTCTGGGGCAATTGAAACTTATGGAGGAGGTATCTTCGGATCCTACTGTGTAAATTGTACTTGTTCCGAATCATATACTTCTGGACCAATTGGAAATTATGCAGGTGGTATTTTTGGCTTTGCTACAAATTATGTATATGATGGAATGATTACTACTCCTACAGAAATATTAGACCAGTCAGGAACACAAATAATTAATCCACCAACATTTAGCAATAATTATGGAACAGTTACTACTTGTACAGTATCAAATTCTTATTCGTTGGGTTCTATTGGTCAATATGCTGGTGGTATTTTTGGTTATTTTGTTTATAATTGCTCAGTGTCTAATTGTTATAGTGCTGGAAATGGAAATAATTCTATACCATATACTTCTGGTGGTATTTACGGGATGAATTTTTATACCACTTCAGGATTTTATTATCCATCTGCTACTAATTGTTCAGCATCTAATTGTTATACTTCAGGATCTTTTTTAGCTTTAGATGGAATTTATAGTTTTTCAGGTTCAAATATATCATCCAATACCAAAACATCTTGTTTTAGTGAACAATATAATAATTCATGTGCAACTGTCCAAGTATTTAATAATTTTAATGCTTGTACAGTTTTACAACAAGTTGGACAAGTTTGGTTAATTCCAGATTTATGTAAAAATGCATCTCCTTTTATTTTAGCATCTTTCACAAAACCATTATATGATTGTTGTTGTAAAACAATTAAACACTGTGCAGAAAAACATTCAGAAAAGGGTAATTATCCTTTAAACTATTATATCCTGGATGTTAATTATTGTTTAAGACCATCAAGTATAACAATTTGTAATACAACTGGCAAACTTGCTTTTAATAAAGTCAAATGCGGTTGTTATGCAATTAGAGTGTTAAATGGTGGTAAAACATATATTTTATCTGGAGACAATGTAAATTATTCAATAACATACGTTGATTATTTCACATGTATTTATAATTTGGAAAGTAAATAATGATAAATAAATTATTTATAAAAAAAATTTAGGAATACATAATTTGATATAGTTTTGATAAACAATTCATTTTCTCATCTGGAGAAACCTTCTTCAGATATAATTTATGAGCTACATCCATAGCAAATTCTGATGCTTTAATTTCACCAATTTCTTCTAGTAGATTAGCACATCGTAACCAAGCTGACTCATTTAATTTACCTTCAAAATCTACGTATTTTTTGTTTTGTATAGTAATCAAGCGTGGTAAAGGTTGGATTTTTTCTATTAGAATTTTTTTTGATTTTCCGTTTCTTGGAGCTCCTAACACATAATCAGGTCCAGATGTATTTAAAGTATCAGGATCTAATACAAACAAACCTTTTTGTGGATTTGAACAATTTGCTTTTTGACAAAATGAACAATAATTATTTCCCAAAGATATTTTCATCATATCTTTAATAGTCACTATTATATTATTCAACAATAAAAAAATTCAAGTTATATTGTCAAAATAATTTGTAAAAATTGAAAAAACTTTAATTTCTTTTAAGTATATATATAATATTATTTATAAAATATGGGTGGAAGTGCATCAGTTATAAAACAGTTTAATGAAGATGAAAAACTGTATTTAAAATATTCAAATATAGTTGATAAGCCATTATGGTTATTTCTTGTACTAAAAAAAATTAAAATTGGATGTATTATAGGTTACAATTTAGATTATATAGATGAAATAAGTGGATTTGAATACATTCTATCAAATAGAAAATTAAATTGGCTCAGAATTGAAAATATTAATGATAAAAAAAAGTTAATTGGACTTCAATATTTAATTAGTAATTATGAAATAGATAATTCTAATTTAGAAACACATGATTCAGAAAAATATCACGAATATATGAATTATTTGCTTGGGGAAAATTTATATTTATACGACTATGATTCAAAAAAGGATATTACAATTAGTTTTTATCATGTTATTGATAAAAGCAAGAAAAAAATATTTGGAATACAACTAAAAAGAAAAAATTTTTCTGTTGTTGTTATTAATTCTTCAGAAGAAGAAAAAAATTCATTAGAATATAAAATTAAACAGTTAATGCCAAATTTATTTTCAAAATTTGAAGTTAAAATTGATTTTTGTAGTAAATAATATAATTTTAGTGTTTATATATTTCAAATTTAAATACTTTGATTATTTGTGCACCTTTTATTTTTAAACTAATTTGATGTACTAATTCTTCTTCAACAAAATATGTTGAAGTAATACCAGAACCATTTTGTGATACAGACCGAAGAAAAGAATTTTCTAAATAAGCCAAGTTATTAATTGTGGTAGTTTCATCTTCCAGAATTGAAATAAGATATGCACCACGTCCTACTTCTTTAATTGTACATACTGCTAAACCTTTTTTAGATTCTGTATTTTCACCAGCTATTTTGGTTTCATAATATTTACCAAAGTATTTTCCAACAAATTCAGGCATGAGATATTTTTATATATGAAATGTAAACAAAATAATTATTAATTTTTAACTCATCTATATAATTTTATATACTAAATTCTTGCTCAATCTTATGTTCAGGATCAAATTTAAATTTACGAGCAAAATATTTTTTCATAATTTTACTTGGATTTACATATTCAATATATCTTCTGAAAGATTCATCACGAATTTGATCCCAATTCCAATTTACAAATACAGCATTATTTTCTTTAATTTCCAAGATCTTTTTTGTATTAAAAAATTTATTAAAATATTTAACTAAAAACTTTTGTTTTTCATTTGAATTTTTACAAAGTGTCTTCAAACTAGTGGTACCTAAATTTTGTCCATCAAAAATATCATATATAAAATTAAATAGATCAATTGGATCATTGCGAATTAATTTAGATTCATGATATTTTTCATTTAAATTTGTTCTTCCATAATCAGCAATTTTAGGAACAAAAAATTCTACAGGAATATCATAAATGATTTTGTTAATTGTATATCTATAATATCTTCCAGATGGTTTTTGTTTTATTCCAATAATGTTACGTAAAAATAAATCACGGTGTGAAAAATCAGGATATATTTTTCTTGTTGCAAAAATTGTATAAAATATTTGAAAAATAAATATATCTAAATAATATTCTATTTTTTCAACTGATTTTTTAGCAATATCTTCTAAAAATTGACTACTTGTAAAATCACAATATTCCATTGAAACTACCATATAATCATCAGATACTCTTGAAGTTGGATAACCTTTATAAATTTCTTTACATAATGGATCTGTTATTTTAGATTTTAAAAAGGATATATAACTAGGACATTTTTTAAATATCTTTTGAATATTTTCACATTCGTTATAACCATAAAATTTTACAAAATGTGGACTTATACCTTTGTCAATTATATTTTTGGATAAATTTTTTCCAATTGCTAATTCGGTAATTGCAGATTTATTTTGTCTTTCAATTTGCATATTGGAATTAGGATCATCAGAATAAAAATATACTGGAAAAAATTTATAAGCTTGTTCATTATTTGATATAACTATAATTGTACTTGAACCACCTGAACCAAAAAATATTTTATCACTAGGAAGTATATTACATTTGTGTAATGGTTTTTTTTTAATAGAAGTCATTTAACTATATTATTTAACAAGAATATTTTTATTTTTCTTATATAAAAATTGAATTTTTATTTATATAATAAAACAATTATTAAACAGTTAATATATTAAAAATGGGTCTTGATTGGATTGTTAAACCAAAAGCAAAACCTGGTTTTGAAGATGAATTTACAAAACTTGAAGAACAAATTAAAATTTTGGAAAAAAGACTTGAATCTGTAGAAAAAGAAAAATATGAATCTTTAAACCATCAATTAGAAGTTTGCAAAGAAAAATATAAAAATGTTTCAATCCAGGTTTATGAAACTGCAAAAACTTATCGAATTGGAAATAATCCTGAAAAAGATTTAGAAATATTTCATAAAGAAATAGAGACTGATATTGGAAAAAATCTAGATTTTACATTTGAAAAATTTATTCATGAAAATAAAGATAAATTGTATCCTTCTGATTCAATTCCAGATTCAATTGGTGACAATGGTTCATTTCTTACATCATCTTATGATTATAGAGGTAAAATAATTTCCACTAGTGATTATTTTTCTGATGATCTTCAAAATATGTGTTATTCTGATATGGATCCTGCTTATATGTTAGAACTTGCTTCTAAAATTGAAAATGAATTATACAAAGTAGATAAAACTGACTGGGAATATGATGAGTATGTTCGTGCAATAAAATGGTTACGGTTTTGGGCAAATGCTGGTCATGGTATTTGGGCTTGGTATTAATTTGCTATCTAACTTACGATAAAATACAACAGCATCATTATAAAAAAGAAAAAACAAATAATACAAGATTCGTATTTGTCAAAAAACTTAATTGCTAATTCAGAGTTAAATTTTTTATTTATTATTTGTCATATATATATATATTTTTAATCAAATTTTCTTAACAAAAAATTGAAATTAAAATATCTAAAAATAATTATTTTGATTAATTAATTATGGAAAATGCTCACATTAGATAAAGATTATGTAATTCAAGGGAACAAAATTATTTTTAATAGAAAATTTAATAAACCTATTGGGAAAGATTTTGAATTTTTAAGCAAATTCAATTCTATATTTTTTGAAGAAGGATCTCAATTTAATCAGTTATTGGATAATTTACCTTCGAATATCAAAACAATTAAATTACAAGATAAATTTAATCAACCACTTAATAATTTACCAAATTGTTTATTAAGTTTAAGTATCTGTGGAAAATACTCTCATCCACTTGATAATTTACCAGATTCATTATTGAAATTATCTTTATCAAAAGGTAATTATTTTGGATTGGTTGATAATTTACCAAATAAATTAAAATCTTTACAAATATATTTTTCTGATGTAGTAACAGATGGAAAAAAATATTTACATAATTTACCAAATTCTTTAATTAATTTGGTATTAAAATCTGATTCAAGAGCAAGTAATTTTTCATTTTGTATTCCTGATTCAGTTGTAAATTTAGAAATAAACAATAATGTTTTTAACTGTTTAGAAAATTTTCCTTCAAGTCTTAAATACCTTACAATTACTGATTTTGAAAATGATGTAGTTGATTTTCCAGAGGGTCTAGAAGTATTACATTTGAATAATGAATTTTTTGGACTTATCGTAAATTTACCATTAAGTCTTAAAAAAATTATAATATCTGATAATTACTATGAATTAAGAACAGAATATGAAATTTTATATCCAAATGTAATATTTTCTTTTGAAGAATAAATTTTATCTTTAATTGATTCTATGTAAAAAATTGATTTTATTTATAATTAAACTAAGTATATACTTACATATTAAAATAATATGTCTATTTCTCAAAATAAAGATATTATGGATAAAAAATTAAATGAAGAAATGTTTGATTCATCAGAAGATGAACTTGATACTTCTGGGCAAAATGTAAATCAAGCTCAAAAAGATAAAAAGAAGAAAAAAAAGAAAAACAAGAAGAAGGTCTCAGAAGAACCAAAGCAATCTGCTATGGGTAAATTAATTTTAGAGAGACAACAAAAAATTGCCGAAGAAGAAGCTCGAATTAAAGCATTACAAGAAGAGGAAGAACGTAAGGTTAGAGAGGAAGAGGAAAAACGACTTGAAACAATTAAAAAGATTGAAGAAGAAAAAGAAAGAAAAAGAAAAGCACGTCATGATAAAAAACAACGTCAAATTGAAGCTGGTACTTTTATGACAAAGTCTGAGAAAGAAAAAGCAAGAAAAAATAAAGAAAGACTTGAACAAATTCTTAAATTTAATAATAATGTTATAGTCAACAATAATGTTTCTGATCGAAATAGCACAATTTGTGATTTGGAAAATGAAATTGATGAAAATAATAAATTAATTGCAAATATTAATGAAGATTCAGACTCAGAATTTGAAGATGAAAGTAAATTTAGATCTGTAATTTCTTGTATTATGGGTCATGTTGATACTGGAAAAACTAGTTTACTTGACATGATTCGAGGAACAAATGTTCAAGAAGGAGAGGCAGGAGGAATTACTCAACAAATCGGTGCAACATTTATTCCATACGATACATTAGAAAATAAAACTTCTATGTTATCAAAAGGTAAGATCAAATTTGATATTCCTGGACTCTTGATGATTGATACCCCTGGTCACGAAGCTTTTACAAATTTAAGAAGTAGAGGTTGTGCAATTTGTGATGTTGCTATTTTAGTTGTTGATTTAGTTCATGGACTTGAACCTCAAACAATTGAATCAATTAAAATTCTTAACGAATCTGGAACTAAATTTGTAGTTGCGCTTAACAAAGTAGATAGATTGTATGGATGGAAATCAGAAAAAAATCGTGCAATTCAATCTTCTATTGCACTACAAGATGAAAATACTATAAGTGAATTTGATTCACGCGTAAGCCAAATTAAGGTACAATTTATGGAATTAGGATTAAATACTGAGTTATTTTATTTGAATTCTAGTTTAGAAGATACTATTTCTATGTGTCCTACTTCTGCAATTACTGGAGAAGGTATTTGTGATCTGTTAAATTATTTGATTGGAATGTCCCAGACAGAATTAGAAATAATTATAAAAAAGTCTGATGATTTTAATTGTGTTGTAATGGAAGCAACAACCACAGAAGGTTATGGTTCTACAATTGATGTAATTTTAATTGGTGGTACTATAGCTCAAGGAGATAAAATTATTCTTGCTACAACTTCTGGAGTTGTTGAAACAACTGTACGTCAAATTTTGACACCACCTCCAAACCGTGAATCTCGAGTTAAAAACGAATATACAAATCATAAGATGATTGAGGGTGCTATTGGAATTAAAATAGTAGCTAATGATATTTCTAAAACTATTGCTGGAACTCCTGTTTTCAAAATTAAAACACGTACTGATAAAGAAGAAGCAATTGAAAAAGCAAACAATCTAGTGGATTCTCAATGTAAATTTAATTTAACTGACCATGGAGTTTCAGTATATTCATCAACATTGGGCTCACTTGAAGCACTAATTAAATTTTTACAGGAAGAATGTGATCCACCTATTTCAGTATCTAAAGTACATATTGGAAAAGTAATGAAAAAAGATGTTATAAGAATTAATATTGCAAATCAAGATAAGCCAAAAGAATTTAATACAATCTTAGCATTTAATGTTGAAGTTGATGATGATGCTAAAGAAGAAGCAAGAAAATTAGGAGTTAAAATATTTACTGCTGAAATAATTTATCATTTGTTCGATCAATATAAAAAATATTTAGAGGATTTGATTAAACAAAGAAAAGAAGAAGCACGTCCTTTTACTGTGTTTCCTTGTATTGTCAAGATTCTTCCAAATTGTATTTTTAATAGAAAAAATCCCCTTGTAATTGGAGTTGAAGTAATGGAAGGAAAACTAAAAGTAGGAACTCCACTATTTATTGTTGAAAAGAATTTATATTTGGGTAATGTTGTCGGAATTGAAGTCAATAAAAAACCAGTTCAAGTTGGAAAAGTAGGAATGCAAGTTTGTATTAAAATTGAATATCCTGAAAGAATGCCAAACTCTTCGAATTATTCATTTGGCAAATATATTAAAAATCCTCCAGAATTTGGTGAAGATTTTGATACTAAATTTATGGCATGTTCTCTTATTTCAAGAAACACTATCGACTTGATAAAAGAACATTTCAAAGATGAGGTTGATAAAGATGATATTCGTCTATTAGCCAAATTAAAAAAAATTTATAATATTGCTTAATTTTTTTAAGATTTTATACAATTATGACTAAAATCAAATCTATGTGTTAAACAATATGTTTTTTTACAAACGATACAATCAAATTTATTTGAATAATGTAATTTTGTTTGACAATTAAGATCAGCACACTTTCCAAAACCTGTTTTATTAAGATTTTCATCAGTTTCGATAATTTTTTCTTTAGGCTTTTTCTCACATTTATGATGATAAACCTTAAAATGTTCAGAACAAAAAACTTTAGAACAGTATTTACAATTAAATCTATTTGTAGGTCTTAAACGTTCTCCACAAATTGATTCAGAACATAAAGGAAATATTTCATCAAATATATTGTTATTCTTTATCATAATATATTATTAAATAAGATAATCTTTCTCTTTATTTATACTATTGATCAATAATAAAAATTGATTTTTTCAAACTTTATATTATTTATATTACTATTCAAAATGTCAATATCTATTAAACAGATATCTTTAGAGGAAGAAAATGATTATATTACACTAAGCGAGCTTATGTGTAAAGGGATTTTTGACCCTAAATTACCAATTTCCAAGTTTTTTAAAGACTATGAACTCGGTGATGAAGTTCTCGAGAAAACTACTCGTATTTTAAAAAATTTAAATGATAACTTTAAACTTGATTCATCTGAATACAATTTTATACTAAACTTACTTGTTACCCTATTTTATAAATTAAAGGGAAATATAGTTGAATTAGTCGAAAGAATTGGTATGGCTGATCAAGCTCTAGTTTATAGAGATATGGTAATAAAGGAAAAAGACGAAAAACAATTTCGTCAAATAAAATTTTTTGCTGACAGAGTTAAAAAACTTGAGGAAGAAAATAAAATTATTAAAGAAAAAGATAGAGAAATTAACAAATTAAGTTCTTCAATTTCTTCACTTTCACTTAGAAATATTGAACATGAAGAAAATGCAGATTCTTTTAATAAAAAAATTAAAAATCTTCAAAATGAATTAAATTCAACCAAATCTAAATATCAAAAAGAAATTAATGATTTAAAAAACGAATTGGCTAAACAATATGATATTATAGAAAAACAACAAAAAAATATTGATGTAAATAAAGATTTAGAAAATAAATATAAAGTTCTTGAGAAAAATCTTAAAGAACAGATTGATTTAGATAAGTCTTTTAGTCAGTTGAAATTAGAATTTGAAGATATTCAAAAACTTAAAAATACTTCAAATAAAGAAAATAAAGATTTAAAAAATGAACTTAAAACTTTATCAGAAAAAAATAAAGCATTTGAAAAACAATTAGAAAATTTAAAAGAGAAAAATTCACAATTTACTATTGAAATTAATAAACTTAATAAAATTATTGAAGAAAAAAATAATATAATAAATTTAGCAAAAGACTCTAATAAAATTAATGAAAAATTAATAAATGATAAAAATAAATTAATAGAAGAAGTTGAAAAAGAACTTGCTAAATTAAAAAAAGATTTTAATGAATTAGAAGAACATAGTGATAAAGATAAAAAAATTATTGAACTTTTTAAGCAACAAATTCAAGATTTATTATCAAAGCAAAAATCTCAAGATATTACATTCACTCAAAAAAATAAATACAATAGAAAAAATCAAAACAACCAACAAAATATGAAAAATAATCATCATATGCAACAAGTTCAACATATGCAACAATTTCAACATATGCAACAATTTCAACATATGCAACAATTTCAACATATGCAACAATTTCAACATATGCAACAATTTCAACATATG
>JACCDO010105081.1_pt1 | contig 11981 bp, 8 predicted proteins | sample 7446101 | NCBI WGS metagenome assembly JACCDO01 (sample SAMN15323440, study PRJNA562643) | freshwater metagenome | isolation source: river surface water | place: USA:Blue River Watershed | collected 2017-08-16 | reverse complement strand
TTATGTATAAGTATTTATTTGTATTAAACATATATAAAGATGATTTGGAAAATTTAAATATAGAACATTTATGGTGTAAAGATTGGATAAATAAAATAAATAATAAAAATATTAATGATTATGCAAATAAAAAAAATAAATTAATTAATGATTTACATCATTTATATTTAGCAAATTCAAAAATAAATGCTATTCGAAAAAATTATGTATTTAATGACTTAAATTCTATTAATAATATGAATGAGTTTTTAAATATTAATGGAAAAAAAACAATTGAAAAATATAGTTATTGTAAAATAAATAAAGAAAATGAAGTATTTGAACCACCTAATCATTCAAAAGATATAATAATTCGTTCTTTTACCTATTTACTATTTAGATATCCTGAATTCTGTGAAAATAGATTTTCTAAATCTATATCAAATGATGTTTATTTAAAATGGTTTTATTTAAATAAAGTGACTTATAATGAATTATTAAAAAATGAATTTATTGGTTATTTTCAAAATAATATAAATATTTTTGTTAAATATCCAATTTATATTCCTATTTTATTTGATGATTCAAAAGATTTTTTTATAAATATAATAAAAATTATACCCAATCAATTATATTGTTTATATATATCTTATTTAATTAAATTAAATATAAATTTTATAAAAAAAAATAGAATATTTACAAGTTTAGACGATTAAGAAAAGGATCATATATAATATTATATGTATCTTTTAAATATTTTTTCTTTTGTTCAATAATAGAAAATAAATATTTTCTATATCTAATTATTTTTTCAAATTTTTCATTTTCATCTATTCTTTTTAAACTTTTTAATTCTTTAATTGTTGAATTATATTCTTTTTTTGCTTTTTTTTCTTCCTTTGTCGTCAATAATTTATCTTTTGTTTCATCTTTAATTAAATTTAAATATGAATTACATTTATTTACATTTAATTCAAATGAATTTTTATTTATTTCATATGTTAATATTCTTCCATTAAAATCTAATTCTTTATATTCTTTTGCTTTATCATACATATCTTTTATATATAACTTAATTAAATTTAAATTATCATAAAATTTATTTATATTTATATCCTCTTTTTCCATATCTTCATTCTCTAATATATGAAGTTCACATGAAAATTTAACATATAATTTATCTTTCCATTCTTGAAAAGGTGTTCTTTCATCTTCTACTTCTTCTTTTTCTTCTTTTTTTTGAAAGTTTTTTAATTCAATATCATTTATACTTTTATTATCATCTTCATCATCTGATTCATCATTGTCTATTAATTTTTTACAATATATTTTATGATTTTGTTCTTGTATATCTACAATATTATTAATAGTGGTTAAATTAGGATTTTTAAGTATTCTCTTTTTTTTTATACTTCCACTTTCCATATTTTACGTTTAATTAATTTTAATTAATTTTAATTATATTTATTAATATATAATATTAATAATATTAAATATTATAAAAAATCATTTTTTTTATTCATTTTCCATAATGTTAGATATATTATTTTTTTTATCATTGTGATTCATTTTATTATCATCGGTAAATAAAACAATATTAACTATAAAATAAAAAATATATATAAAAAATATTATTATTATCATATTAAAAATAAATACTTTATTATTAATGTTATTATTACGATTATCTATTATATTACTTTTTATTCCTGATTCTATATCATAATTTATATTATTTTTATTTTCAAAATCATTTTCCTTTATATTTTTACGAAAAAAAGTATTAATATTATTATTATTATTATTGTTATTATTGTTATTATTATTGTTATTATTTATAAAAGGTTTTTTATCAATAATATATTCATTCATCATTATTTTATCTATTTTATCTTTTTTATTATTTTTTAATTTTTTATATTTATTTATAAATAAATATAAAATTATATTAAAATATTAATTTTTTATATTTGAAAAACTTTACCAAAATATAACCACATAAATAATCCAAATCCTGATTTTGATATAACATCTAAAAAGTTATACATTATATTTTTATCTTCATCACTTAAATAATAAGCTATACCATACATAGTCCAAATACCAGCAAAAACAAAGAATATAGTTTTTTGATGTCTAAAATCATCATGTTTTACAAAATAATTCCATAAAAAATATAACATAGCAATATAGGCTAAAAATCCTAGAATACCTCCAGTATTTTTTTCAATTTGTTCAGATTCACCTAAATAACCAAAAATTAACATTAAATAATTAAAAAATATAACAACTAAAAATTGAAGTAAAGATGGATTATTCTTTTTATAATAAGTAAAAAATAATGTAAGTGCTAATAACAAAAATGGTGTTGTTATTGCCCAATCCATATAACGAATTTTTGTTATATTTTTTAAATCAAAATTTTTATCATTAACCATTGTTAAAAATATTGAATAAACATAACCTGCAATTAAAGATACTGCAGTTTCAACATTAAGAATATGTCTAGCATTTTCACTTTTTGTTTTCATAGCTTCAATAAAAGTGATTAAAGTAGTACCAAATAAGAATACACATGAAAAAAGAAAAGTTTCTTTAACAAAATTTGTTTTTTTTTCTAACATATTATCTTTTTTTATTTCTTTAGATTTGTCAGGATTTAAATCTAAGTTAATATTTTTTTGTTGATTTGACATTATAACTATCTTAATTAAAAATAATATTTTTTTTATAATTTATAAAATTTAATTATTTTTGTTTTATATCAATTTAATTTTTATTAGGATTAAAAAATAATTTACCATTTTCACAATATATTGATTCAATATCATATAAATTTGAAAATAAATCTATATCAAATAATTCATATTCTTTAACATATTTATTTATTAATTCACCATTTTCAGAATTAATTAACATTAATCTATTAAAATTATGATAAGCATATGGACGTGATTTTCTATCAGTATATGGTGCTAATCCCATATTAAGATAATGGTTATTCATAATATTTAAATCCTGATTATTTTTTGAAAATAATTTTAATCCAAAAATATCATTCATAATAAATGTATTTCTTCCTGTTATTTCTTTTTTATCTTTTTCTTCCATTTTTTTTAATGAATATACATATTTTGAATAATCTAGTCTAAAAATATGATTAGAAAATTTTTTTAATATAACATATGGTATATCTAAAGATTTTAAATTAAATGTTTGAAGTGAAAAAAAATCAGTTTCAATTGTTTCAATATTATTATTAAAATTTTCAATTAATTCATAAAAATATGGTGCAAAAACAAAACCTCGTTCAGTATATTTAATTATTCTTTTTTTTATTTGAGTACATGATCTATCTATTTCATTATTATATAAATCCATAACTTTTGAAAAATATAATGATTCCATACAATGTGTTGTCATAATTAATTCTTCTTTTTGATTACGAATTTGTAAATAACATGTTAATATAGGAAGATCAAAAGTTTGAATAACATCATATCCATCTTTATTTTGAAGATGTAAAAATTGTATATTAACACCCGTCTCTCTTTCAATATCTAAAATTGCATTTCTTAATTTACCTCTATATTTTTTATGGTCAATATCATTTATTGTTTTTCTAAAAAATCTATTACAATAATCACTTGGATTATTAACATTAATCCATATATCAATATCATTAACATTATTTATATCATAATTTTTAAGAATACAATATAAAATAGATGAACCTGCAAAATAAATATTTTCTGAATCAGGATGTGTTTGTACAAATTTTATGAATTCATCTTCATCAAATTTAGACTTAATTTTTAATAATTCACTTATTTTATTAAGAACTGAATATCCATTATCATGAAAATTAAAAATTGACTGAGGGATTAAAAAATTTTTAATTAATAATCCTGTTTCATTATCATAATTTGATAAAAATTCAAAAATATTAATAGTATGATATTCTTTTGGTAAATTTTGATTTAAATTACGCATATTTGATACATATTTATTAAAAATATTAATAAAATGCCAAATTTTTTGAATTGAACATTCATAATAATTCTTTAAAAATGTATTTAAAAAAGGATAAATAGATACTTTTTTTCTATTTTCTGGATATAATACTTTAGAAAAAAAATAATCTTCTAAATTATTTGTATCCATTATATCTTCCCAATTAAAATTTTTACACATTTCAATATATTCCTCAATTTTTAATCTTTTTTCTTCATTTATCATTAAATATTTCATTGTATCTGATATTTGATTATTATTATCTGCTATTTGTAAATCTACAATATATTGTAGTTTTTCAAAATTTGATAGTATCTTTTCAATAAACATTAATGTCTCATAATCACATTTATCTTTTAAATCCAAATTTAGAATATTATCATTCTTATCTATATTTTCTGACAAAATATTAATTAATTCACTATTTTTTAAAATAGAAGGTATCGATACTCTCCTATTTAAACCATCTAATAAATCACAGTATATACGTAAACCAAATGATTCCATTTTTATTGTATTAAGTTTAATAAAAATTTAAATATTTATTAAATAGTATTTTTTATTTTTCATTTTTTTAAATTATTTACGTTTAACTATTTTTTTTGATTTTTATATAAAAAAATGATTATTAAAAAATAAAATATTTTATTTATTTATATATATATTAATTTAATGTGTTTTAACCTTTTATCTATACAAAACTTTAAAATGATTAAGAATTTTTCTTTTATCACTAAAAAAAATATTTATGATAAAAATAATGAATCATCTAATAATGATAGTATCAATTATCAATTTAATATACTTTATTTAGAATGGACTAAAAAAAATAAATATATTAAAAATAATAAACTATCAAGTAAAACTAATGATAATTTATCATCAATATATCAATCAATTATTGATATAGAAAAAGAAAAAAAAAAGATTATTTATGATATAAAATTATATCAAAAAAATAATAATGATAACAAAAATGATATTTTAAATATAGATAATTTAGATAATGAACTTAAATTTATTTCATTCCATCTTAATTATCTAAAAAATACTTGGATATCTGAATACAAAAAAACTTTTAATTATATCGATTAATAAGTTAAATTTTTGCATTTTTATAAAAAGCTACTAAATTTAATGGTATTATTGCATCATCATAAGGTATACTATAAATAGTTGGATTTTTTAAATGATTAATACCAACATCAAATTTATTAGTATCTAATAATTGTCCATTTTTTCCTATTGTTTTTTTACCAACCAAAACTTTACAATAAAATAAATAACTTACCTCCACTCCATCTAAAAATGTATCATCTCCTTTATTAATATTTGTATATCCTGAAGCTATTTTTGCACTAGGTGAAAAATAAGTACCAATACCAAAAGCATTTACTTTATTTAAAGATACTTTAAAACCTTCTTCAGCTATACCTAAAATAGATGAATGTTTTGTTCCATGAAAAAGTATGAATTCTTTAATTTCATCAACTCCTCTTTTTTCAATTAATTCACTTTTGCATTTTTCGTATTTTTCATTTAATTTATCATTTTCAATTTTATCTATATATAAAATACAACAATTTTCATAACTTTCTCTCATTTTATTATCTATTTCATCAAATATTTGATTACCTAAATCTACTCTTTCTATTTTTGCATTTTTTAATTGATTTAATGAATAATATTCCATTTCTTTAAATTGATTTTTTATTATAATATATTATTAATTTTTTTTTAAATTAATATTTTTTTATTTAATAAATTGAACTTAAAGAACTTAATAACGTAAAAAATAATATAAAAAATTGAATAAATTAAATTAAAAACTATTAATAATAAAGGTATATTAAAATAATAATAAAAAAATGTCAGAATTTGAAGAAAATCATACAAATAGTATGGAAGATGAAGATGAAGACGATGATTATTATGAAGAAGAAGATACATATGAATATAATGAATCTACAAATGTTGAATTATCAGAATTTGATAGACTCAATAAACCATTAAATGCATTAGAATTAATTAATTTACGTAAAAAATTTGAAGTAAATGATAATAAAATAAGAGATGAAAAAAGAAGCGCAACAACTGCACATTCAATTAGTACAACTAGTAAAGTAAATCGCAATGGTTGTTTTTCAGAAAATGCATCATTTTTAGTATTATTTAATGAATTTACATTAATTAAACAAAATCCAGATAAAGATATATGTATTGAAGTTTTAAATGATAATTTATATCACTGGAAAGCTAGAATACGCAATTTTGAATATTCAACACCTTTTGGTATTGATTTAATTGAAAGAGAGGTAGAAGAAGTAGTATTAGAGATTGAATTTGTACAAGATTTGTATCCATTTTATCCTCCTCGAGTGACTATCATTTCACCTCGTTTAAAAAACAATTTATTATATCATATTTCAAACTTATTTATTTTAAGATTTGAATATTGGAATCCTTCTAATAATATATTAAGAATTATTCAGGATATTAAACAAATTATTCAAAGATTTGGTAGAATTGATAATGATGTATCTTCTTTAGAGTTTTCCTCTTTAGAAAAGCATCTTTTACATCTATCTTTTATCACCGATGTAAAACCTCAGTGTATTATTTATGATGATTTTATCACAGACAGCTTTTATAGTGAATTAAAGAATCAAATTAATGAATTTAATAAAACAAAAAAAGAATCATCAACACTAGGAGTTGGGGCTGGAAATACTTCAACTTCTAATGGATGGGCTAAAGGCACTGGATATGGTGGAAATAACTCTAAATATAAAGAAGTATGGGATGTTCAAAAAGCAGCTTTACTTGAAGAAGAAAGAGATAGAACATTTTTTACACTTTTTGATTTAATCAATAATGATATTTTAGAAGAAAATGCTAATGGGAAACAAGAATTCGTATACTCATGTATTATGAACTCAAGTTTAATTACAAATATTGAACATTATATTATACATGATTCAATGATAAATAAATCAAGTATTAAAGTTGCTAATTCTTTTAAAATATTAAAGACTATTTGTTCAACAGAAGGGCTTATTTATTTAATTAAACGAATTTATCCTCAATTATTTAGAATTTTTATGGAAAATAAAAAAATAGTTGAAAGACTATCAAGTTCTCCATTAGGAGCTGGTGAAGAAGATGATGGATTTGAAATGATACAAACTTATTTTGAAAATTTAAATTTTATTATATCCATTGTTCAATCAATGAATTTACACGATAATTTTATGGATTTACCTAAAACATCTGAAGAAACTATTGCTGCTTCAAGTGAACTTGAGGCAAAATATATTCATATGATGAAAGAAATTCAAGTCGGTGAATTAAACGATTTACCTGGATATCATTATAGAAGTCAAATGACTAGTGATAGTGCATTAACTTCTTTACCTCGTGGTTTAATCCAACGAGTATCAAAGGAGATATTTTCAATGAATACAAGCTTACCAACTTCACTTTCATCAACTATTTGGTTAAGAACGATTGAAGATAGATTTTTATATGCACAGGTTATGATTAGTGGACCAGATGATACACCATATAGTGGAGGATTATATCTTTTTGATGTTTATTTTCCTATAGAATATCCTAATGTACCACCTAAAGTTAATTTACAAACAACTGGAGGTGGAAAAGTAAGATTTAATCCTAATTTATATAACTGTGGAAAAGTGTGTTTATCACTACTTGGAACATGGAGAGGAGATAGTAGTGAAAATTGGAACCCTAAAGTATCAACCTTTTTACAAGTTTTGATTTCAATTCAAGCACTAATTTTAATTCCTGAACCCTATTTTAATGAACCAGGATATCAAAGTTCAATGGGTTCACCATCTGGACAAGCTCAATCAAGAGCATATAATGAAAATATTTGTAAACAAAATGTAAGATATGCAATTATTGAACAAATAAGAAATCCTCCAAGAGGATATGAAGAAATAGTGCATAAACATTTTTCTTTACAAAGAACAAAGATTTTGAAAACGATTGAAGGATGGAAAGATGGTTCAAGTGAATGGACACAATTATATACAGAAGCTCAACAATTATTAGAAGCTTTACCTGTTTTTAATTAAATATTTAATTAATTAAATTTATAAAAAAATAAAAATGGTTGTTTAAAAATTAAAAATATTTTTGTAATTATCGTATTCACGATAATAAAGTTTTTCAGTATTTCTTATAAAACTATAAAGTTGATTTATTTTTTGTATAAATTCAAAATATTCTTTTTTTAAATCTATTTTTTTTTGTTTTTGATATTCAATATTTAAATCTTTATAAATATTTAGTAAATCCATATTTTTATTTATTTTTAAAATATATTCCATAATCAAATCATATCTTAATATTCCATTTTCATATACATTACTATTTTTATTTTTTAAATTTATTGATAAAAAATTTATATTTTCTTTTAATTCTTTAATAATATTATCATAATTAATTATATCATAGTATTTAACTAAATTTGATTTATTGGATTTAGTATATTCTGTTTTTGGTGTTTTATCAATTTTTTCAAAAAGTTGATTAACATATTTAACATATCCATTATAAAGGTTTTTTAAATCAAAAAAACTAGTTTTTACTGAATTTAAATAATCTTCATTTAAATATAAAGTAATATTTTTTAAAAATTCCATATATTTATTAATTATTTGAACATTATATTTTATAAACTTATATATTAAATTATTTTCAAATAAATCATAATATTTGTTATCAAATTTGTTACCAATTTTCATATTTAAAGTTGTACATTCAAGTTTTAAAAAATCTAAAAAGTTCGATACGAAAGTTTTAAATTTTTCGAGTAGATCATATTTTTTTTCATTAAAAAGAAAATTAAAAAATGATATAAATGCATAGTTATTTTTTTCTAAACAATCTAAATTATTTACTTCCAAACATTTAATATAATAATTTACAACATAAGTTAAAGTATTTTGAACATAATTTTTAAGACTAATATTATTTTCATTAAATGTTCTATTATTTGAAAAAATTTTATTATTAATATTTATATTTATCAGTTGAATAATTTTTTCATCAAAAAAATTTAAATCACTAAAAATCGATGGATCTTTTACTATTTTTTTATTAATTATATTAAAAAATCTACATAATTCTAGATTAATAATATCAATCGGATTATTAGAGTATTCTAATTTTTTTTGTATATTTTTCATATTATATAAAAGGTTTATATTTTGTAAAACTTTAATTAATAATTCTTTATTTTTTTGTAAGTCATTTTGATAGTCTTGTGGATTTTTTGTTTTATTTAAATAAAAACCAATTAACATACTTAAATAATTTTTAGTTAGTTCTATTAATTTAATAACAGATTGTTTATTTTCAATAACTTCCTTTCTAACTGGTATAAATTTTTTTTGAATTATTTTAGAATATATAGATTTTATATATTGTATTTTATTTTCAAAACCTATTTGTTGATTTAATTTAGTACCATTATAATCAAAAATTAAATTAATTAAAGAATATATAGTATTACAAGCATTAAAAATATTAAAAAATAATAATTTTATTAAATCTATACCTAAATTTATAATACCTGATTCATTAAAATTTCTGTCAATTTTAAAATATTTATTAATTTCATTATAAAAATTATCCCATTCATATTGATAAACTATTTTTTCCTGTTTAAAATCTGTTGAATTATCAATTATTTTTAATATTTTTTGAACAACATATTTTTTACCTGATAATTTAGCACCAGGTTTACCTAAAGTTTTAGTTAAAATACCTGGTCTATTATTTTCATCTATAACTTCACTAGTTGAAGTTTTTATAACTTCTTCTACAAATTTAATAGTATTATTTCCTCTACTTAATTTATCTAACAAATCTATATAATTATAATTGATTAAATAAATCCCAAATAAATTACAATATTTATTAATTAAAAATCTGATAAAATCAATATTATTTTGATAATTTAAAAAAATATTTATAACAAAATTATTTAAAAAATTAACAATTTTACGCTTATTAAAATCATCAACATATTGTTGCTTTTTTAAATATTCTATATTATCATAAAAATTACCTAATAAATCTATCATTTTATTATTTTTATAATTAATATTATTTAAAGACTCTGCTAAAACATATAATAATTTATCAAATGGTATTTTTGATATTTTAATATTATTATTATATGGATTACCATCTTTTAAATATTTAATTTCAATTATGTTTTGGGTTAATAATACAGAACGAGGTATATTAAATTGTAAATTAATTGTTTTTACAAAATTTTTAAAATCTATTCTAGGTATTATTTCTATAATATCTTTTGGATTATCTTTATATAAAACATTAAGTAAAGAATAAGGAATATCTTTTTGAAAAAAACTATAACTAAATATTAAATTCATATTAAAAAATTGTTTAGTCATCATATCTTTTTCATCATCGATTATTTTTATTAATGTATTAAAACTAATTTTAGGTTTTTCGACAACTTGACCAGTTATTCCTCTTGATAAAGTACTACCTAATTTACTAAAAGCACTAAATGTTTTACCTAAAACACTTTCTTTTTTTTCATTTCCAAGTTTTACATGTTGTGTTAATTTTTTACCTAATTTCATTTTTAAAAGATTATTAAAATTATATTTTTGTTCAATTTTTTTTTTAGGAAGTTTTTTTTCAAAACTTGTTTTTCTAGAAAATAAATTTGTAAAACTTTTTTTTGTTTGTTCCATATTTTTAAAAAATACTCTAGTATTTAATTTGATTTTATTTTTATTTTCAAAAAATAAATATTTAAAAATTATAATAATTATTAATTAATTATATTTACTTAATTTTCCATTTTTTAATTCATATACATTATCATATATATTTAAATTACTTCTATCATGAGTTATAACTATTACTGTTTTTTCTTTACCTATTTTATTTATAAAATTATAAATATATTTTTTATGATAATCATCAATAGCAGCAGTTGGTTCATCTAATATTAATATTTTAGAATTATTTAAAAATTCTCTTAATAATATAATAGTTTGACGTTGACCTCCTGATAAATTATTACCTTGAACACCACATTGAGTATTATAATTATTTTGAATATTTTTGAAAATATTTTCTAAACCAAATTCTTTAATTTTATTTTCAATGATTTCATTAGTTAAAGAAGGATTAGAATATTTTATATTTTCATAAATTGTATCTTGGAAAAGTTTTGTATTTTGATTAACATATGATATTTGTTGTCTTATTGAATTAGTATCATAATTTTTAATATTTTTATTATCAATAAGTATAGTACCATTTGTAAGAGTATAGAATTTTAATAATAATTTTAATAATGTAGATTTACCAGAACCTGATGTACCTAAAATACAAATTTTACTATTAGGTTCAACAGTTAATTGAATATTTTGTAAAACTTCATAATTTGTATTTGGATATTTAAAATGTATATTTTTAAATTCTATTTTACCATTTTTAATTTTTATCTTTTCTTTATTATTATTTTCTTTTAATATTTCTTCTTTTAATGTTATACCTTTTAAAAATTTATCAGTCTCATTAATAATACCCATTTTTAATATTAAATGTGGAGTTTGATATGCAATTCTTGAAACATGATTAACTAAATATAAGAATGTTATAAATAATGCAATAAATGTAGACGAATTAATTTCTTTTTTAATATATAAATAAAGTGTTAACATATTCATTATAATAAAGATTATTATATTAAATGCAAAACCAATCATTTTAAGGTAATTAGTACATAATAATTGTTGTGAATAAAAATCTCCATAAATGTTATGTTGTTTTTGTGATTCTTTCATTTCTTTATACATATTTCCAGAAGAATAAATGGTTGCTAAATTTGAAAATTTATCTTGGAATTTTTCCATTAATTTTTTAAATTTTTGATATCGTTCATTAGATAAAATAGTACAACTATTTAA
>JACCDO010359372.1_pt1 | contig 11982 bp, 2 predicted proteins | sample 7446101 | NCBI WGS metagenome assembly JACCDO01 (sample SAMN15323440, study PRJNA562643) | freshwater metagenome | isolation source: river surface water | place: USA:Blue River Watershed | collected 2017-08-16 | reverse complement strand
GGAGTTGTGCGCCGCGTCCCAGCTCATGTCCCAGCAAGGACCAGCAAGGACCTTTGATTCCGCAGTGGAGCTTGTACGCGCTATGTCTGAGTCGGAAGTAGCAACCCTGGCTAGCCAGCGTGGAAGGGAGATAGGTAAGAAATCAAATTGTAGACTGTTGTTGGATGTATTTGCATGTTGGTGATATGCAATTGCTGTTTATGTACATTTATTGGTGATATGCAACCTTACTGTCTCTTTTTATAATCTATTATATCTCTTACATATGTACTTTGTTTACGACTATGTTGGGTTGCTTCTCATGATGAACATGCTAACCATTGTCATATCCATCTTACTTGCATCGTTCCCCCAATAGGTTCAAAAGCTCTTTCTTCTCAACAACTGGCAGAGAAGCATCAGAAAGATGACGAGCAATGCCGAGACCTGATTGCCAATTGGCGGCAACATTGGCCAAAGAGGGCGGATATCAAGAGCCTTTGGTATGTGATGAAGGAGATCTGCAACCTTGAAAAAATTTCCTTTTCAAGAGGAAAACCAAGTTCAAGAGCGAACATGGAGGAAGCCTTGGACAAGGTCTACAACAGCACTTTGTAAATATATAAAGAAGCATCTTTGCCGTATTGTTACAACATATATATATATTACATTAATAATCTGAGTCCTGCACTTGATGCGGCATGAAGGAGCCTTCGTAGGAGAACAATGAAGAAGTAGAACATGTGACAGCTGAAGGAAACAATGAGAAAGCACTATTAGATAACTCATCTAAAGATGTGATTTTCTCTGCATTCTCTGAGGCTGTTGAGGCTACCGTTTCATGCCTCATGCCTCTGCGTTTCAGTACCTGTAGCAGGAGTTGTAAGTTTGGATGTTTCCGATCTTTTTGTCACATTGGAATGTACCTCTTGGTGAATATGTTTGGATTGCGAAGTCAATTGGGTATGTCGAGCAGCGGCAACCACAGAATCGCCATGATAAGCGGCTAAACTTGCTCCAATCTCGTGTCTTTTCTTTTTCCTTTTACGCGAAGAAACATCTGATAAATCCAATACTAATCCTACATTCCCTAATCTTTGAGCAAAACCGTAATTCCTTGCTTTGAGATAAGCATCCTCTGCTTCGTTCTTCTGACCGCAGATGTCATACAATGCACCTACGTTATACCACGCATCGCACATCGTATGATTCAAACGTAAAGCCCTTGAAAAGAATCCTAAAGATTCTCGATATTGACCATAAGCATAATACAAGATACCGATACTACACCAGCAATCTTCGTCGTTAGAATTCAAGTTGATAGAACGATTGTAACATTCTTTGGCGTCTTGGTACGATCCCGCTGCCATGTAGCACCTGCCTAGTAAATACCAATTCTTTGCATTCATAGGATTTAATTCAATAGATTTTGCAAAGCAATTTAAGGCTTGTGGAATAGTTTCTTTGTAATGAAGATATATAGAGCCTAAACGCTCTAAACCCACAGAATAGGCGGGTGCAGCCTCCAATACAGCGCGGTATGCCAACTCTGCACCTGGCCAGTCGCGTTCATCTTCCAGTAATAAACCTAATAAACAATGTGTTTGAGCATTTATCAGAGCAGAGGGTGGAAGCACTTGCTTTTGCTTCTCTATTTCCTGTTCTGCTGACGGTAATTGCTGTCTTAAAATCATATTCTGGCAGATTTTGCGACATAGCTCTAAAATTTCAGTATACTCTAATATAGCTTGTTGGAGCAGCCCTTTTCTTTTTCTTCAAGAGTTTCTTGAAAAGGGCTATTTTCGTTTTTCGGACCCGTCCAACTTTTTCAAAGAGCTCCCAGTGTGGGGACGATCAGTTGCCAAGTCTTCTTAATGCCCGCCTCTGCTTCAAACAGATCGTTGTGGCAGCATAATAAGCTTGAGATTGATCATTGAGACTCATTTTTGACTCAGATCTCTCAGCTAACTACAATGTCGGATGAAAACAAGAGCCAGGATGCTCGATTTGATTACATTGCTAAGCGAATCGAGGCAGCCTTTCCTAAGCTCAAGGGACCAAAGCTAGACAAACTATTATTGACCCCTGATAACTTCGATATCGTTAAGGACTTTTGTGAGAACCCAGAAGCAAGATGCTTGGCTATTCCGGATACAGTCAAGCTCGACCCCATCATTCCCTCTAGAATTGGGAAAAGCAAGGTCTTATTGCTTATTCGTTTGACTCCTACAACATTGACAGTAGATAATATTGCCACTAATGTAAGTTGATGCTTTAAACTTTTGCCTTTATATGCAAAGAGTGTTCATTCTTAGGACACTTGTTTTGATAGTCGTTGCACGGTCTAATCATTTGGCAGCGAGAAATTAACGTTTTATTTTTTATTTTTCTTTACTTTCCAATCCTTTCAATAGATGGTTGTTACTGAAGTCGGCGGATCAAGTCCCTTCGAACACTTAGAATTACTAGCTAATGAGGTATTTTTACCAATTTTGTCAAATCCTCAGAATCAAGCTAAATGGGGTGAGGTACCAACACGTGAGATTATGGACAAATTTCACAATTTCTTATCAAGCACAACTATTTTGTGCGGTCAAATTAAGGGAGAGACCAGATTACCAATGCCTCCCATCGATTTGTCAGGGACAAGCACCGGAAAGAACAGAATTTCACTCTTAGAAGGAGCAATCATTACATGGACCAAACAAATTCGCTCCGTGCTCAAACAAGACCCAGAATCCCAACTCAAGCTAGGCTTGCATCCTACTCCTGACTTCGAAATTGATTTCTGGAGAAATAAGGCTGGGAACTTAAACAGCATTTTCGACCAACTTCAGGGCCCCCGTATCCGCCGCGTCTTGCGTGCGTTGGACCAGTCGAAGAGTACCTACTGCACCACTTTCGCCAGACTTTGTAAGGAAGTTTTTACGGCTCGCTTGGAAGCAAATGATAACACGAAATATTTGCGCACACTCGAAGTATGGTTTGAAAAGCTGAACGGCGAAGACGACTTTCCTAAGACTGTAGAGCTATTCAAACCCGTGTTACACATAATTTTGCTCATTTGGAAGAATTCGAAGCATTACAACACACCGAACAGATTAGTGGTATTGATGCGTGAGATTTGCAACAGTCTCATCAAACAAGCTACCAAATATGTCAGTGGTGAGCAAATCTTCAGCATGATTGAAGCCGAAGAAGCCTCCATGGCTGTGAACATGCTCAAGACGACTTTGCATGTATGCGGAACTTTCAAATCGACTTACATCGACTATAAGACTACAGCTAATGCAGAGTGCCCATTAAATCCTTGGAAGATGCAAAACAATGCATTATTCATGCGTTTAGACTGCTTTTTAGAGCGTTGCCATGACATCTTGGATTTGACGCAGACGATAGTGCAATTCAGTAAGCTCGCAAAGATTGAGGTGGGTGGAACCAAGGGAAAGACACTTACTGCATCTATTAAGCAGATCTATGAAGACTTCTTGCAAGCTGTTGCCAAATTTAAGGCCGTCCCTTACGATATTATGGATGTAGGTGCCAAGACCTTCGATGATGATTTTTATGATTTCCGCTGCTCCATCAAGGAGCTGGAAAGACGTCTAGGAGCCGTAGTAAGCTTGGCCTTTGATGACTGCTCCACAGTTTATGGTCGCTTCAAGCTCCTAGATTCATTCGAGGGTCTGCTAGAACGTCCGATCATTCAGGACGAGTTAGAGAAGAAGTATGTAGCTCTTGTACAATCCTACGGCACGGACTTAAAAATTGTACAAGAGCTATTCCTTGCTTACAGAGATGCCTGCCCAATCCCGAACAACTTGCCTCCTATTGCCGGTGCACTGACTTGGTGCCGCGGTCTAGTCGAGCGTATCTCGATTCCCTATGTGAAGCTGAACATGCTCGAACGCTCTATCTTGGAGCGCGAGGAGGCCAAAGAAGTAAAGAAAGTTTACGGTACTATCATGGGCTCACTGCAAGAATTCGAAACTCAAAAGATTGAGGAATGGGGACGTGAGGTGGAGCTCTCCTCTCATGCCAAGCTCAAGCTGCCTCTGTTAGTGCGCAGCAATGAGACCAGACACATTGTTGTCAACTTTGATCCGGCTCTCGTGCGTCTTCTTAGAGAGGTCAAATACTTCTTACTTCTTGGTTTAGAAGTTCCTGAAACAGCTTTGGACATTTACGAACAAGTAGAAGTATTCCGTCGCTGGACGGGCAACTTGGACTTGATTGTGAACATGAACAACGATGTTCTTGATCTTCTACTGCCTGTAGAACGCCCACTTGTTATGCCTTACTTGAATAAGTTTGATAATGTTGTCGAAAAGGGTCTCAGTACCATGAATTGGAAGACTAATGGTATTAACGAATTTATTGCGGACAGCATGGATCAAGTCAAGGTAGTGTACGATGTTGTGAAAACAATGAAAGACAACTTAAAGCAGATCGATGGTCAGCTCAACAGCTACAACCAACCACTGTTAACTCGCAAACCCAAACCTATTGCAAAGGAAGATTTCGAGAAAGAGCACAAAAACATGGTCAAAGAGCGTTATACAGAAATCAAGGAAGGAGGCAAACTCATTCACAATATGCTTAAAGATACCAACAAAGTCCTGCGCGCTTCCAACGCTTCAACTGATTGGCGCGCATATGTGGATTTCGTTAACAATGTTGTGGTAGACGGTTTGGCTAAAATTGTATGCACATCCCTGGAATTCTTCTATGAACAGATTGATCCTGATATCATCGCAAAGGATGACAAGCTTCCCATGATTGAAGTAAAGTTGGACTTGTGCTCTGTGCGCACGGACACCGGTAGAGTTGATGAAGTTCAATTTTTACCGACATTGGCCTCCAGTGGCGGCAAAGGTGTGCGAGATCTTGTACACAATTGGATTAGCTCCTTTTTCAGTGTTGCTACGCAATTTAAACGTCTCGATAATGAAGGCACTTATTTGCGTGAAATGCACAGCGATTACTCTGTGATGATGTTAATGGCGGTCATTAACGAAACGCTCGAAAATAATGAGAAAGCTTGCTTAAAAGTTAAGAGCCAATACGACGACCTCTCGTATTTGTGGCTCACAAATATGAGCGAATTCTTCGAAAAGTTCAAGGCTGAAAATGTGGTAAAATGGGAAAGCGGACTCGTCCTGTGCGATCTAAAGGCTTACGCCGCAATGATTGACAAATATGAAAAAGTGCGCGAACAAATTCAGAAATTGCCTTCTCCTGTGGATATGGGATGGATTCGTATCAGCACACAACCTATTAAATCTGAGCTCATCAAGTGGGCCACCCGCTGGATTGACCTTTTCACGAATCATCTTAAGGAAACGCTAAATGTCAAGCTGAGCAATTTGGCGAGCTCTATCGTCAGTGTCCACCAGGGCCTGGATATCACTGTTGCAGAAGGCGAGAGCGGCAAGCCTTCTTTAATGCGTGTTATGAATGAAATTCGCACTGTTCGTCTTGCCAATGACAGCACCAAGGATATGTTCGTGCCCCTGCAGAACATCATTAATACCTTGAAGGCACATGGCGCAGATATTGCAGCATTGCCTAAGATCGCCAATCTCTCACCACAAGATTACCTCGACGAAGCTCCTTTGGCATGGGATGCAGTAGAAAAGAAAATGTTCCGCAAGAAGGAAGACATCATGCCTCTTCAGCTGCGGGAAGTAGAAAAGCTCAAAGTAGAGCTTGAAGAATTCTTCTTAGTCGTGCGTGCCTTCCGTAACGGTTTCAGAAAAGATGCGCCATTTGTTTTTGGTGGCACACCGTCAGAGGCTTACGCGATGATGGACAAACATGCCGCTGACTTGGCTGTCAAGGACTCAGAGGCGAAGAAATTCAATGAGTCTGAAGAGCTGTTCGAGTTGGTCGTCAGTAAATACCAAGAGATGGCAGATACACGATCAGAGCTGAAGTTGCTCAAACTAGTCTGGGATATGAAAGCACTTGTTATTTCTACATTTGAATCATGGAACACTCAGCTTTGGAGCGACATTAAGACAGAGGAATTGGAAGACGTGAACAAGTCGCTTCTGAAGGCCTTAAAGAAGATGGCAAATGATACGCCTATCGTTAAAGGCTGGAAATGCTACAGAGATATTGAGGAAGACATCAAGAACATGAATGTTCTTCTACCCCTCATTAACGACCTGCACTCCAATGCCATGCGCGATCGTCATTGGAAAGGCCTCGCAAAGGTTTGCAAAGTCAAAAACATTGAACCTCATGACCCCAAATTCACATTCGAAAACTGTGTGAAATTAAAGTTGCACGAGCACACTGACGAGTGTGAGGAAATTATTGAGACAGCCAGCAAAGAGCTTAAGATTGAACGCAAATTGGCTGAGGTCGAAAAGTTGTGGGCTGGTTTGACGTTGGACTATCCCCCTCATAATGACTCTGAGATGTGCCTAATCCGCCCTTCAGAAGAAGTCATCGAAGGTTTGGAAGGCAATCAGCTCGAGTTGCAGACGATGATTGGTATGGGCAAGTTTGTGGATTTCTTCCGCGATCGTGTGCTACACTGGCAAAGCGCCCTTGGCCAGGTCGAGGACGTCCTCAAGGTCTGGATTAATGTGTGCCGCAATTGGTCATCGTTAGAAAGCATTTTCATGGCTTCTGCAGATATTCGATCTCAATTACCCGAGGCGACGAAAGTGTTCGAAGGCGTCGATAGCGAGTTCAAGGAACTCATGAAAGATGCCGTCAATGAGCCCAACGTGTTGGCAGTTTGTTCTGTAGAAGGTCGCTTGGAAGCCTTGCAGACTATGCAATCTCGCTTAGAATCATGCCAGAAGTCACTCAATGAGTATCTTGATCAAAAGAAGAAAATCTTCCCCCGTTTTTATTTCGTTTCCAATATTGCTTTATTGGATATGCTTGCGAACGGTACGAATCCTCCCAAGATCATGAAGTATTTGGGAGACTGTTACGATTCCTTAAATGAGTTAAAGTTCGTGATAGATGATAAAGGTGCAACAAATACCAAGCTTGCGAACGAAATGATTGCCAAGGATGGTGAAAGAATGATGCTATACGAAGAGTTCTCTCTAGAGGGAGAGATTGAGCGTTACTTGAACAACCTTACAGAGGCGATGCGCTATACTTTGAAAGATAGCATGCGTGCAGGTTACAATGCAGCTGCTAACTGGGAGTTAGACAAACCGCGTCATTTGTGGTTGTTTGATTTCCCCGCACAAACAGTGGTCACATGCACACAGATGTACTGGACTGAGGAAACAGAAATTGCCCTCGAGGATCTTGCTGGAGGACAAGAAGATGCGGTAAAGCGCTACTTGGCAACTTGCGATAACCGTTTACAAGAGTTGATTAAGCTTGTATTGGGTAAGCTGGATCCAGCAGATCGCATTAAGATTATTACTATCATTACTTTAGATGTGCACGCACGCGATATGGTGCAAGCGTTAGTAGACGACAAAGTGGAGGGTATGGAGTCATTCCAATGGCAAAAACAACTGCGTTTCTATTGGATTGCCCAAACAAGCGACGTAGAAGGCAGAATTTGTGATTTTAGAACAAAATACTTCTATGAATGGATCGGTAACACAGGTCGTCTTGTGATCACGCCTTTAACTGACAGATGTTACGTGACTTTGTCGATGGGTCTGCGTCTATTCTTGGGTGGTGCTCCAGCTGGTCCTGCTGGTACCGGAAAGACTGAAACAACGAAAGATCTTGCTCGTGCCTTGGCTCTGCCTTGCTATGTGTTCAACTGCTCCGATCAGATGAACTACATGACCATGGCAGATATCTTTAGAGGTCTTGCTCAAGCGGGTGTTTGGGGTTGCTTCGATGAGTTTAACCGTATTTCCATCGAAGTGCTTTCTGTCGTTGCCTCTCAGGTCAAGGTCATCCAGGATCAAGTAAAGAAGAATTCCATTGTCGCTAATCGCGAACCTGAATTCCAACATTTACCTCCGGGTCTTCCTCCTGTGAAGGTGGGCAACTTCGTCTTTGAAGGCGATTATATTTCTTTGATTCCTACTTGCGGTATCTTTATTACCATGAACCCTGGTTATGCTGGCCGCACAGAGTTGCCTGAGAACTTAAAGGCACTGTTCCGTTCTTGCGCAATGATTCGTCCTGATTTAAAGCTCATTTGCGAGAATATGCTTATGTCTGAAGGCTTCCAATCTGCCCGTGTGCTTTCGGTTAAGTTTGTCACTCTTTATGAATTGTCATCAGAACTGTTGTCCAAGCAAGCGCACTACGATTGGGGTCTGCGTGCCGTCAAGTCCGTGCTCCGTGTGGCCGGTCAGCTCAAGCGTGGTGAACCCGAGAAGGGCGAGGACGAGCTCCTCATGCGCGCTCTTCGTGACTTCAACACACCAAAGATTCCAGCCATGGATACCCCAATCTTTTTGCGTTTAATTGCTGACTTGTTTATGGGTATGGAGGCTGAGCGCAAAGTTAACGAAGGTCTCAAGGTAGTTGCTGCTGCTGTTGCTAAAGCAGAGAAACTGCAACCTGATGAAGGCTTTTTGCTTAAAGTTTTGCAGTTCCAAGAGTTATTGGATGTGCGCCATTCCGTCTTTATTCTCGGTCCTACCGGCTGTGGCAAGACTTGCATCTGGAAAACCTTGAACGGAGTGCACAATTGGGATATGGAGACCATGGCCTACAAGCCCAAGAAGATTTCTGTATATGAGACACTTAACCCTAAAGCTGTAAACTTAAACGAGCTTTACGGCTTTATGACTCTATCCAAGGATTGGAAGGATGGTGTGATCCCTATCATCATGAGAGGTATGTCCAAGAATCACGCAGAGCAAGGATTCCACGAATACCAGACCGGAAAGTGGGTCGTTCTTGATGGAGATATTGACTCGCTCTGGATCGAATCCATGAACACTGTCATGGACGATAACAAGGTGTTGACACTTGTGTCAAACGAGCGTATTCCCTTGTCCAAGGCTATGCGCATGGTTTTTGAGATTAACTCACTCAAAAATGCCACTCCGGCTACCGTGTCACGTGCAGGAATTTTGTTCGTGAACGAGACAGATATTGGCTGGCGCCCTTTTACAGAGTCTTGGCTCGCCAAACGTGTAGAAGATGGTATTGATCCTAATGGCGCAGATCGCACATTATTGCTCAGCTTCTTTGACAAATACATTGACGCAATGCAAGAAATCGTTCGTAAGAACTACAAAGAATGCACTTCCCTGTATATTTTGAATAAGATTTCTACAATTATTTATTTACTAGAAGGTATGATTGCTGACATTCCTTTTGACAAAAAGAGTAATGAAATCATGGAGAATACGTTTATTTTCTGCCTCATGTGGGCCTTTGGCGGACCCATGGTCGTGGACAAGGCCGGTGACTTCCGCAAGAAATTTTCTGAGGAAACAGCTCTCCTTTTTGGTAACAGATTCCCCAAGGAAGGTCAATGCTTTGATTACATTTGGGACTTCGAATTTGACAACTGGAAAGAATGGAACACTCGCATTCCTGCCTATGTGCCCATTCCTATCGGAGGTGGTCCTGGCGAGACGCCCTTCTCGCGTTTGTACGTGGCTACATCGGACACTGTACGTGTGACCTATTTAATGAACAAACTTGCCCGCAGGGGTCGTCATGTCATGCTCATCGGCTCCGGCTCAGGCAAGACGAGTCTCATCAAACAATATCTTGGGTCTTTGGACAAAGATGCTGATGGTATCCTCACTAATGTCATCAATATGTCCTACTTCACCGATTCGGCCCGTCTTCAGCAAGAACTCGAGCTGCCTATTGATAAGCGATCAGGTCGTCGTTATGGTCCGCCTGCTTCCAAGAAGCTTATCTTCTTCATCGATGATCTCAACTTGCCATATGTGGAGACGTACGGTACACAGAACGCCATTGCCCTCCTGACTCAACACATGGCCTACGGTACCATGTTCGACCGCGAGGACCTTGGTCTCAGAAAGGAGTTGGTAGATATTCATTACATCAGCGCGATGAATCCCACCGCAGGTTCTTTCACTGTATGTGAACGCGCACAACGTCAATTCGCGACATTTTCACTCAACTTGCCTGGTAAAAGTGATCTCACCGTGATCTTCGAGTCACTGATGCGCGGTCATGTTTCAGGTTTTGCTGATGCGATCGTGGATTCCGTGCCTAAGATTGTGGCTTGTTCTTTACATCTCTATGAGGATGTCGCCAAGAGATTCTTGCCTTCTGCAGTGAAATTCACTTACAACTGGAACTTGCGTGAATTGACCAATATCTTCCAGGGAGTATGCATGATGCGTAGCAGTGATTATTATGAGGTCAAGCATGTGATAAAGCTCTGGGTTCACGAGACTGCTCGCGTCTTCTCCGATCGTTTTTTTACGACGCCTGAATTGGGCGTCTACGATGGTTTACTCCGCGATGCTATGAAGAAGCATCTAAATGTGAACCCAGACGATTACTTGAAGGACACTATCATTTACTCTGTTTTTGCCAATGGTACATCTGGAGCATATTTACCCGTGGAATCTGCGGAGCAATTAAGAAAAGTGGTGGACTTCAAGCTCTACGACTACAACGAAGCGAATGCGATGATGGATTTAGTGCTCTTCCAACAAGCAGCAGAGCATATCACCCGTATTTCACGTATCATTGTCAACCCAGGTGGTAATGCAATGCTTATCGGAGTCGGTGGATCCGGCAAACAATCACTGTCTCGACTTGCCTCTTTTATTTCCGGTTTTGAAGTGCGTCAGTTGCAAGTGACAGGTTCTTTCAAGGAAGAAGATTTATTGGAGAATCTTCGCGAGATTTTCAAGCTAGCAGGTGTCAAAGGCATTCAGCTAGTGTTCTTGATGACAGACACACAAGTCGTAAATGAGCGTTTCTTGATCTATGTTAATGCTATGCTGGCATCTGGCTGGATTTCTGGTCTCTTTGCGAAAGAGGATTTGGACGGCATGATTGGAAATCTGCGTAACGAGGCCAAAGCTGCCGGCATTCCTGATCTTCCGGATGCTATGCTTGAGTTCCTTATTTCACGTGTTCGAGCTAATTTGCATGTTATCTTATGTTTCTCACCTGTCGGAGACGTGTTCCGTGTACGTGCTCGTCGCTTTCCCGCGCTTATTATGTCGACAGCCATCGATTTCTTCCATCCATGGCCCAGAGATGCCCTCATCAGTGTGGCTTACAAGTTCTTGGACGAAGTGGAATTACCTTCTGCGGAAATCAGAACAGGTTTGTCAGTTCACATGGCTGAGGAACACTTGTCTGTTACCATGCGCTCCCAACGTTACTTGGAGACCCAGGGCCGTTTTAACTACGTGACCCCCAAGAGCTTCTTAGAACTCATCGGATTCTACAAATTCTTACTCGAGCAAAAGCGCACCAGCTTAATGCGTCTGATTGATCGTCTAGATGTTGGTCTTTCTACTTTACGTAAAACCGCTGCGGATGTAGCTGAACTGCAGATTGATTTGTCACACCGTCTCGTGGTTGTGGCTGAGAAGCAGGTGAGTTGTGGTGAATTGATTAAAGAAATTGGTGTCCAAAAAGCTGATGCCGATGTGCAGAATAGTCTTGCTAATGTTGAGGCCGAAAAAGCCGCCATTGCATCTGCTCAGGCTCAAGAAATTGAGACTCAAGCCGAAGCTGAGTTGTCTCAAGCGAAACCTGCCATGGAGGCTGCAGCCAATGCTGTCGATTGCTTATCAAAGGGTATGCTTACCGAACTCAAATCGTTGCAGTCCCCTCCTGCTGGTGTAGATCTTGTGACATCAGCTGTGCTTATTTTGCTAGAGAAAGAGTACAAGAACTTCAAGTGGGACAGAGCTAAGAAAATGATGGCCAACGTGGATCAGTTCAAGTCTAAGCTACAGTCCTTCCGCGGAGAAGATATGACGGACGAAGACATCAACAGAGTTCAACCTTACTTAAATGACGAGATGTTCACAGTGAAGATCATGGAGGGCAAGTCTATGGCAGCAGCCAACTTGTGTAACTGGGTCATCAATATTT
>JACCDO010088842.1_pt1 | contig 11983 bp, 10 predicted proteins | sample 7446101 | NCBI WGS metagenome assembly JACCDO01 (sample SAMN15323440, study PRJNA562643) | freshwater metagenome | isolation source: river surface water | place: USA:Blue River Watershed | collected 2017-08-16 | reverse complement strand
GTAGTACTGTTGCTATGTTTGGTAGAGTTGGTGGTGGTATCTACACTAAAGCTGCTGATGTTGGTGCCGATTTAGTTGGTAAAGTTATTCATGGTATTCCTGAAGATGACCCTCGCAATCCTGCTACTATTGCAGATAACGTAGGTGATAATGTCGGTGATGTCGCTGGTATGGGTGCTGATCTCTTTGGTTCATTTGCCGAGTCTACTTGTGCAGCTTTAGTTATTGCTTCTCAAACTCCTAGTTTAAGAGATGCTGGTTGGAATGCTGTATGCTTTCCTATTGCGGTGTCAGCTGTTGGTATAATAGTTTGTTTATTATCTTCATTCTTTGCCACCCACATCAGCCCTGTGACATCAGAATCTAGAATTGAACCAGTTCTTCGTTGGCAATTAATTATTACTACGTTATTTATGATTCCAGCAACATTCTATACTGCTAAGACATTTCTTCCAGCAACTTTCCACATTGATGGAGTCGCTGTGTCCCATGATGTTACTTATTTAGATGCGGTCATGTGTGTTAGTATTGGTGCTGTTGGTGGACTTATTATTGGATTAGTTACTGAATATTACACCTCTAAAGTATATGCACCAGTTAAAGAGTTGGCTGATAAATGCAGAACTGGTGGCGCTGCTGTTAATATCATTTACGGATTAGCACTTGGTTACAAGTCATGTATTATTCCTGTATTTATACTCGCTGGTATTGTATACGTATCATTTGAACTTTGCGATTTATATGGTGTTGCATTAGCAGCTATAGGTATGTTAAGTAATTTAGCGACCGGTTTAACTATCGATGCATATGGTCCAGTTTGTGATAATGCAGGTGGTATTGCTGAAATGGCTGGTTTACCAAAAGATGTTCGTGAAGTTACTGATGCACTAGATGCTGCTGGTAACACCACAGCTGCCATTGGTAAAGGCTTTGCAATCGGCTCAGCCTCATTGGTGTCATTAGCTTTATACGGTGCATTTGTAACACGTATTCGCGATGGCTCATCTGGTGTCGTTAGTGAAACTGTCATTTTAAAACCATTAACCTTTGCATTTTTGTTGATTGGTGCAATGCTTCCATACTGGTTTTCTGCTTTGACCATGAAATCAGTCGGTGAAGCAGCCAATGCAATGGTTCAAGAAGTAAAGGTTCAATTTGACCGCAATCCACGCTTACTTGATGAAGACACTACTGAACGTCCTGATTATCAAAAATGTGTTACTATTTCAACTGAAGCTGCATTAAGAGAAATGATTGCACCTGGTGCATTAGTTTTGTTATCACCGCTAATTGCAGGTACTTTCTTCGGTGTTACTGCCGTGTATGGATTACTTACTGGTGCATTAATATGTGGGGTTCAATTAGCAATATCTATGAGTAATACTGGTGGTGCATGGGACAACGCAAAGAAGCAAATCGAGCAAGAATTAAAGGCAACTGGACAAGGTAAGAAGTCCAGTGATGCTCACAAAGCAGCAGTTATTGGCGATACTGTAGGTGATCCATTAAAGGATACCTCTGGTCCAGCCTTGAATATATTGATGAAACTTATGGCTATTATATCATTAGTTTTTGCTGATTACTTTGCAAGCATTAATAACGGCCAAGGAGTTTTCAACTTGCCCCAATAATGGAATAAATAGCAAATTTGTGCATTTAGTATACTTAATCTAATATTTGTTCTATTGCAAACTCTTTTTTTACATTACGTACAATCCCTTATAATTGACACAATTCAACACAAAAACTATTGAACAATAAATATTTAATTCATACAAAAAACAAATCAAATTTAGCATTCATCCAACTCTTCATTCTTATCGGCTTCTATGTTACTTATCGCTTTAGACATGGTAGACCAATTATGAAAAACACCTGCAATGACAGGAATATTTTCTGAAGGAATAATGTACCAATTAGGCGATTTAGTTGATTTATGCCATCTAAAATCAACAACGTCGTCCCAATGATTCGCCTCTGTCAACCCAGCTATAATATAATCCTCCTCAATACCAACATAAGTTAATGAATATGGGGCAAAACCGACATGTGTACAGTCTTCAATTATTGGATGCGAGTTACATCGCACGTAAAATAAACAATCAATACATTTATGTATACGCAATTGATGACACGCAATATATACTTCACAGTTACTACAGCTTTCCAGGTAAACTGATGTACAACATGGACCTAATAATAAGTTGAGTGAGTTGATAAAATAAAGTTTTCAATTTTAAAAAATAGACCTAAGAATATTCTACAATTAGTCATTGACTCTAATCGAACGGATCCTAATATAGACCGAGCAGATATAGTACAATTAGAACAATTTTTCATTAATAATTGTGCTTTAAGATCCATTTCAAATTTCAATGCAGATACTAATATGATCTCGTCATCTACCTTATCAGAAATTAACACGGACCCAACAGGTAATTTAATTTTACTATCATTAGTCATAGGTTTACATATATCATTACTCTTGTCTACAGTATTCGTGGAGGTTGGTGCCGTGCTAACGGGTGCTGTACTTCGTGATCCAAACGCGAATTTCTTTTTTGGTTTTAATTTTAGCTCCATGTTTTTAAACTCTTTATTCAACTTCTCGATTTCCTCTTGACTCCGCCTAATATCATAAGGTGGCATCATACGCGTGGATTCAGTTGAATATTTTTGCAATAATGATATTTTATTCTTGATTTCTGCTATTTTTTCTTCTGCAATTGCTACTCCTGTTCCAGCACCGCTTACCGCCAACTCTTCGATCAGCTTCTTGATGTCCACAATCTCATTATTAAAGTGACCCCAAAACTCTTTCAAATCGTGCTGATTCGTCGACATACTCAAAACGTTGACGTTGTTCAGTTATGTGTATTTAAAAAATTAATTTTCTCAAACGAAAAGGGATTTTGGTCCGTTACTTTTATTTGACGTTTATATGTAGCTGTAAGAGAATAATTTATATCGCTTAGGCGAGTAAAAACAGTTATTTATATATAATTACCTCTTAACCAGGAATTAATTATACGACCTACAATGTGCAGCACAAGGCGATTGCTGTAACATTGGACTTTACTAGTACTCACAAAACATCGAGTAATGACGACGTCACTGCCTCGATGTTCACTATCTGGGATTTTAAGTACTTGGTCCCCCTTCTCCGAACCCTAGCTTTGACCGTCTAAGTTTGACGACACTCGGGGTCCATGGAGAAGACATAAAAAAAGTACTAACACTACCCACATAGAATACAGTATAATACAGTTAACTACAGCGAAGATGGCCAACTTGCACCTTGCGATGATGATGGTAATGATGGGAGTTTGCTGCGCAGTCGCGTTCAACGTTACGATGTTGACAGATTCTACTGGAATAAATCACAATAAATTTGGACACAATATTGCCAGTTATGGCGAGGTAATTGACCGAAATATGATCAAATTATTTTCTATTTACATATCTTTATCAGGTTATAGCAGTGAGTAACAACCCGATCAAAGGAAGTGAGGCAAAAGTAATACTTTTCCGTAATTATGAAGAAAGTGTCGTCATTCGTAATACGAATGGTAAACCAAATGATTATGGTCACTCCATCGAAATGAATAATAACTCTATTTTTATAACTTCCCCGATGGATACATTAGGTGGAAGTGTGCATATTTATGATGTACATGGTATGTTCGTTACACAAATAAGTGGAAAAGATGTTGCTCCGCTAGTAAAACCAAATGCAGAATTTGGTAGTAGTATCAAGTTTTTAACGGATAATTTGCTTTTAATTGGCGCTAAAAATAATGGACCATCAGGTTCAGGTAAAATGAAGTAATTCAAATCTACTCATTGCTAATCATTAATTTAATATTTACCCACAGGTGACGTATTTGTGTTCAATCAAATTGATACTAATGTTTGGATTCCGTCAGGTTCATTTAATGCTGGTCCTGATGATGTTAATTTTGGTAATCATATCGCATATAATAATGTAACAGGCACTATTATGATATCATCACTTAATAATATTTATGTATTTTCTCATGATCAAATTGTTGATATTGCCAATCACCATTCTAGTGGCCCTATCTTTGTAGGACCATTAGATGTGATTGAATTTGACCACGAAGTTGGTAATGTTGTCATGGAGCACAATTATGCAATGGTATCGTTATGCGACAAAGATGGGAATAACATAAACTGGAATTATGTCTCTATTTTTAGTATTGGAGAAGGTAAGAAATTGATTAAACTGTTAACATATTTTAAACTTACATCTGCTGCAAATACGTAGATCACTCTATATTCAGTATTCAGAGTATCAATACTGACGAGTTTTACACCGAAAAGGGAAATTCGCTGTATATTTCGACCCAATCTAATGGCGATGTCGTGTTCATGGTAGGTGCCAAAAGTTCAACAAAAAGTTGTGTCCTAGTCTATAACGAAAATACTGTATTTGACGATGATGGTGAGTCTATGTTTTCATCATTATGTGCAGACACAAGTGGTTTTGGTTCAAGCATAGCCGTTAGTAACGATGATGTATATATTGGTTATGAGTTGTATAATGGACGAGGTAATGCAATTGGCGCAGTTGCAGTATTTCAAAATTATCTCTATGTGCAGAATGAGTCCGATGACAAAAATGATGGTGAATCTAATAGTGGAAACGGCGGAAGTATCAATATTAAAGATGAAGATGATTACACTATCCATATTGAGGATGTGCCAACACACAAGTCATCGTCGTCAACTAAGTCTAGCACGAAGGCCATCACTATCTCCATGGCGTCACTTGCATTTATTGCCGCTATATATTGCATTTACTTAGCAAAATATAATAACAGCAATAAACACAAACTAATAAACAGTGACAGTGAGGGTTTACCTAGTGACAAATGGAACGAAAAAATGCACGAACAAGAAGCGTTAAACATAGCTAAAGAAATAGTTTAAATAATTGGCATAAACGAGAAAAATACATTGTAAAATACATAACAACAAACAATAACCTTTGCTACTCCTATCAAATTAACCCCAACCTACTTTACGAGCAGATGCGATGTAATATTTAACTACTTTTCCATTGTCAAAATTACAATCTACAGATTGTATGGCTAGTACACTTAACTCATTTGTATCTTCTATTTCTTGCAATACATTATTTTCATTCCATATTTGTTCAGGAACGCCTATAATTACATAACCATCATCATTTACGACACGATTAATTTCGCTATCAAAATATTACAGAGTTATTAAATTAAGCGACTATAGGAAATGATTACCTAGCACTTATGTATCTTCCATCGAGTACAGGATTCTCGACTGAATGCTGCAATGGATGCAATAACACAACAATTTGAAATGACCTATTTCGATATGGCAGCACAGTATCCGTGTTATCACTGTGTAATAATTCAACATCGGTGTATTGCTTTATATTTTTGCACTCATCGATTATCCTGCTGTCAAATGTGCACGCACTTATAGCGAATTTCGTGCTTTTCCCTATTTGTCAATGAATTAGCAATGAAAATGTATATATAACTGATAATCATGCCTAAATGCTGTATCAATCCATCTCCACGATCACAGTGAATGTACAAGACTTTGTTCATTGTTATTTCCGCAATATTTTGCATGATTCCCGCGCATCGTTGCAAGACAAGGGGGAAGCCGGAAGTTGCAGTGCTGCTCAAGGCGCGAAATGGCACCCTACGGTACAGCGACAACATCCTTCTCATCCTTTTCACCTAATAATAATTATTTTTTTTTTTTTTTAAATTTTAATAAAAAAAATAGAAAAATTGCTGACCATTATTTTCCACAGCCATTAATATATGCAATTCATTATTGATAAGATATAGAAATTAAAAATTTAATTATTAATGAATAAGCATATAATCTATTATCTATAATGTAATGTGCAAGCTTAACTACTCTGCACAAAATTTAACAACAACGCTCTATTGTTGTACCAATTGGAGCATGAAATATTAATCATAAAATAACAAACAATACTGTATTATTATTTGTAGATTCCAACTTGGGTATATGTAGCATCTGAATCGATATTACAAGTATTCTTCCCGTATGCTAAACGAATATATCCCGCTTCTCCCCATAATACATTCCAGCTATTCCTAACAATCCAGTAAGGATCAGATCCAGACATATCTAAGCCAACTGCCTGAACACAATGGTCCACAGCATTGCCACAAATTTTCATTATTCCACCAGTATACGAGTTCCAAGAACTAGCGTCAACACAAACAGACAAAGGACCGGTTGATAACATGTATGACGCCATTCCGACCTCACCAGTAACTATTTTACTAAATGATTCAATTTTCACAACATTTTTATTGTAATCAGCGATGCATCCGACTCTATCAATTCCGATGTATGAAGTATATGGATAATCAGAATCTTGCTCAATACCACCAGCATTATAAACATAATTATATGCTGATGCTGTGAAACCACCACCACAACCAAATGATGATTTATCACAAGATAATATTTGCTGAGGAGATAATGTATATGATGATGAAAGTAATCGCATTGAATCAGACTCGATTTGTTCAGTTGCAGAAAATGCCCAACATGAACCACAATATCCTTGATCTTTTACGGGAGTGGTTAATATGCCTCTCCAATCAACTTTAGTTAATCCCGTGGATCGAATTGTTCTATCTTCATGATATACCAATCCATTACTTGTAACATGTTTATTATTATTATAGTTTGATATCAAATACTTACTCCTGAATTCCGTTTCTGTCAAATCACTAAACATAGTGATTCCGTGAACCATAGTACCATTTACCGCAAGTTCAGCTTTGTTTCGATCATTGATTACTTGCAAATTATCAATAAATATGGAAAAGCGAGTGTTTTCTTCCGTGCCAGAGTAATTTTTATCATATTTTACTTTAAATTCAGCGAATAGTTTTTTCGCTTCGTTTACATCAAGCGCGTCAACGGACACCACCCACAGTAATGCAAGTATGCACACACACACAACTACTCCTCTTGCCATTCCAACAGATATAATATTCCGGAAATATTGTTATATTTGTATTGTGTTGTGTTCCATGTCGATCGTGTTGAATACAGAAAACGGACCCAAGACAAGGAAAATACAACTGACTATAATACAGTAAACTACCAAAATTTTACGAATGGTTAAAAATCTTTCAAGATTAGTTTAGTGTATTAATACCAGTGCAGCGTGTGCGTTTTTCTCTCGATTATTCCCGCAGCGAAACTATTATTGCGTCTATTACCAAACTATAAAGTTTACGTATCAAGCGGCTACTATTTCATCTAAGCTTACATTTGAATAGAATGATAAGTAGTTCAATGACCAGGGCCGCATCCCTATATTCGTCCAATAAAAAAATCTTTCAACAAGGTATAAGTGCGCACTCTGAAGGACGGAAAATGACGAGTCTGGCGGCAATCGCGACCATTTTACTTGGTCTTTTCGTGGGGTACTTATCAGCTGCACCTACTTCAGCTCCCACGTCACTTTTGGATCAAGGATACTACTATGTTCAAGTATATTCTGCAGCTACATGCGCTTCCTCTGATTCTGATGTACAATATGTCACAGGGTACTCATTGAACACTTGTTTACCACAGTATAACACATCTGGAAGTCCTGTCGGTTCAATTTACTTTACATGCTCCACTGATCTTGGCGGTGAAGTGAATATAAAGAACTATACTTCAATCGACTGCACCGGAGATTCATCAGCAAATAGATATACCATCGATACTTGTGTTCAAACTGATAATACCGATTTTACCGATGGTATAACATATGGTTTATCCTATGCGCACCGTTGTGTAAATCAAGCTGCTGCTAGTTCAGTATCTCAATTACCAATCTATTTTGATGCAGTTACAACTACTGGTTACAGTAACTCGTTATGTAGTGGTGCTGGTGATGGCGGAATTCAAACATTCAGTGCATCGGCAATCAATTTATGTTTTAATGCTCCAAACAAAAATTTCTATGGTGAATTTTCATGTGATGCAAATTCACCTGAAGTGACACAATACACTAGTACACAAGCAACATGCCCAGCTGGGGAAGGCACAGCAAAAGCTCTACCTACAGACTGCACAAGTATTGGTGATGTTAGTTCATACTATCCAGCAAAATCCAATTGGTTATCTGCTTATTATAAATCAAGTTGTAATTTGGAACCAACTATGACACCGACCGTAGTACCAACAACATATGTATCTAGTGCTGCACCATCACCAGTAAGTATCTTCCCAACTCCCGCACCTACTAATTTTGCAGACATTCAAGGATATGTTTACAAGCAATACTATCTTGATTCTCAATGCCAAGAAACAAAAACTGTTCATTATACAGGTACTTACACAATCGCTAATTCACTTTTAGTTAATTATTAACTATCTTTATTTGTAAAGGTTATGCCACTGGCATTTGTTTAATATCGTATGCCTCAGGTACCGATGTACCAGATGGTTCTCAATCGTATGGTTTATGCTCTGCAACATCTACTACCGCAACTGCAACTACATATTTAAGTGATTATAATTGTACTAGTGATGGCACTGAAACTACCACAACACTTACCCTTAACTCATGCATGTCTGAGACTTACTTCTCCGGTACACAGTATTATAAGTGGAAGTGCACAGACTCATTAGATTTACCAGTCACTCATGATAGTGTCGTCATCAACACGTACACCAGTACATGTAATGAGTATCCAGTTGCATTTAGTGCATTTGTTCAGGATCAATGTATTGACCATTATGGCGACTCTGGCAACTCAAGTGCATCTTATTCATGTGAATTTGACACCGATGAGGGCTATGTCCCTGTTAAAACATATTATGTTTCATCACAAGAGTGCAGTGGGAAAAGTGAAGATGTTATGCTACCTCAAGAATGTACCGCACAGTATACATATGATTCATTGAAAGAAGAATCTGCCTCAGAGTCATCATATTATGATTATATGTACAGTTACTATAACTATGACGTAGAAGATATTGGATTATTTACACAAGCATACTGTTATTCATATGGCACTCTGCGACCAAGTTTGAAACCAAGTAGTATGCCAACGCACAAACCTGGTTCACCAACACCAGCACCAACAGATTCGCGTATTGTTGAGATATCAATTCAACAAGTTATTGATAATTTTGATCTCGGTTCATACTACTCCAACGTCCCTTTGTATCAATACACTATAGTTGAGGCGATATCAGAGGTATTAGAAGCTAGTAAGCTTTCAGGTTCAATTACTATTACTAGTATTGATGACAATCAACGTCGTCGACTTTCAGATAACCGTGAATTAACAACAGCACCTGTTACGGTATCATACGTAATTGTAACTAACGCATTGTCATTCTCATCACCAAGTAGTGCATTTAATGCATATGTTAAAGCAATTGACAAATCTATCTCCTCGGGTTCTTTCAATACAGCCTTGCAAGGTTCAGCAGTAGCTAATAACGCAATTGGTCTTGCTGGTGCCTCGAGTTCATCACCTGTTGTAGCTTCATACACCGCTCAGGATTTATGGAATGATGATAATAGTGATGATAACTCACTAAGCTCTGGTGCCGTTGCCGGAATCGTTATTGGAGTGCTCGCTATCTTCGGTCTCGCTTCATTCTTCGCGTATCGTCAATACAAAAGAAGCGTCACTGAAAAATCTTTACGCGAGTTACTCAATGATAACTCCAGTCCAAATAGACAATATCCTCAACCTGGATCTGGCCACCACGAGGATATTATCATCGAAGAAAATAGATCAAAAAATCCAATGCAGCTTTAAGTTATTGGAAAGTACATCAAATAAAAATCGTAATTTATTATGTAACGTTTATTTTTAGTTATTATTATTTTCTTGCAGTAACTATTTCATGTCCAACATGCATAAGCTACTTTCATCATCTACATTTCATCATCTTCAAGCAAACAATCATCGATATCTATACTGGATGTCATGGCCTCCACGCCACTGATCACTTCCAAAATATGTGAATCATTACATACATTATTGACAAAGTTGGTACTATCTTCGTTCTTGTAGCTGTTGACAACTGGCACGGAGCACGCTGTGCAACAGGAAAATGCAGGGATTGAAGGGAGTATTTGGTTGAACCCCGTAAGAGAACCACGCATCTGATGAGGTATAAGTACTTGCTCTTCAATCTCTTGAGACAATTTTGGTCCTGGATGCTGGTTATGTAGAGGGGAATGTAATGTAGCTACCATTAGTTCAACAGCCAATCCAGCAGCTATGTAGCTTAAACCAGGACGAGTTACTGTACATTGCTGGTCGAGCGATCGATCGCGCTGGCTATTAGTTGCTGCAACGATATCACTACAATAATAACAACCTAGTCTTGTACCTCCGGCTCGTGTAACAGCATCAATACCATGACCATGGCGCATCACAAGATATGAATCAAATCCAAGTGCAACATTAATAAGCAATTTATCATACAGCGCGCATAATAATGTTGGCAACCACCTAGCCTCCCGTGAATCCGTCAAAAGATAGCATACATCGTGGGATTTGATGAGATAGTCTAATTTAGTAATCAATGTACCGCCAAATTCTCCGTGATCCTCTATATCTGCAGCACTTAATGGATGTCCTGGCATTGGGATTGTCATGACAACTCCATTACTATCAATATTTGGGTATATTCGTTTTAACGCATTAGCTGCCGCTATTGCTTTGTATTCCTATAGTGTGCATAGTAAAGTCACTTGATTTTTTTTAAAATGAAATATAATACATAATTACCTTTCTTACACAGTCTTCATATTCATACAAACATTGACGAACAGGATTGCTGTACGAAACTGTACCGTTATCAATGAATGTAATATTGGTTATTCCCCAACCGATTAATACACGTGCAACTGCACAACCTAAGGTTCCAGCACCAATTAATAAGCATCGAGTTTTACTTAACATATCAAGCTTTAACTCAGACCAAAGACGCCATTTCATTAAAGACAAATTTAAATTTACTGCTTGAGACATAAGCATCTTGCTGTCTAATATGGATTGCAAGTCAACCAAGCGAGGACCAGGTTTTCCTATATAAAGATAGAAAAGTGAAGCGATAATATTGTAACATAATAACAATCAAAACTACCTCGTTCATTACTTTCATATCCTTTTACATAATTTATTGCCGACTCTGGAAGTAATGTCTGGACACCAAGGGTAAATGGATATTGCTGTGATGTAATTGATAACTGCATAATAATACTACAATCATTTGCAATTAACTCATTCGTATCAACTTTTGTATACAATTTAGGATTACGAAGTGCAATTACACGAACATTGACAGGAACTGTCGAAGGAGCATGATAAGACAACAATATTAATAGATTGCGCAACAACCAGGTGAACGAACCATCAGAGCCATTATCAATTATTACTAACATACCATTATCACTGTATATGTTTTCCCAGGATTCTTTTAAGTTACCTGTACACCATGAATTATTTGACGGGTTTTTCCATACATAAAACAATAAACTCGACAAATTGCAAAAGTATGGGTAAATGGTATCAAGTATGAGACTATGTTCTGAAATTTCTTTTAATTGCATCGGTGGGACATGATGAGTAAATGATACAGATGGAAGGATACAAGGTAAACAAAACCAATAAGTAAAACGGTAAGATTTCAGATCAGCATATGAAAGTAATATAAATGGATAAAGCAGCGATGGATCATCAATAGCCGCTTTACTAACAATGTGCTTGATAATATCATAGGTTAGATCTAAGATAATTTTCTTTTTATCACAATCTTTGAACTCCTGCATGGTATTATAATTTTTTAAAGTTCCACGTAGTTTTATCACACCCGTACTAGAATCTACGTCTTCGCCAGGATACCCAATACTTTCTCTATCTAACAAGTACGGAGCAGTTGCGCTGTCATT
>JACCDO012012979.1_pt1 | contig 11984 bp, 17 predicted proteins | sample 7446101 | NCBI WGS metagenome assembly JACCDO01 (sample SAMN15323440, study PRJNA562643) | freshwater metagenome | isolation source: river surface water | place: USA:Blue River Watershed | collected 2017-08-16 | reverse complement strand
GCCGTCCAACATCCGCACCTGGAGGGCAAAAAATGAGTTTTGGACTATCTGGAGCAGCACTTGCCGGCATTGCTGTCGGCGGCGCAACGCTCGTCTCCGGCCTGGCGCAGGCCGATGCTGCTCAATCCGCGGCGGCTGCACAGGCTGGCGCATCTGAGGCCGGCATTGCAGAACAGCGTCGCCAGTTCGATGCAGTGCAGAAACTGCTGGAGCCTTACGTCACAGCAGGCACAGGAGCCATCGGTCAACTGCAGCCATTCCAGCAGGCTGGCGCGCAAGCATTCCAACAGCAGCAGGCCATTGCTGGTCTGCTCGGCCCAGAAGCGCAGCGCCAGGCCATCAGCCAGATCGAATCCAGCCCATTCCTGCAAAGCCAAATCCAGCGAGGCGAGGAGGCGCTGCTGCAGCGTGCATCGGCCACTGGCGGCTTGCGTGGCGGCAACTTGCAGGCTGCCCTGGCGCAGTTCAGACCGCAGATGCTGCAGCAGGCCATCGAGCAGCAATACGGGCGGCTCGGAGGCTTTGCTGGTGCTGGCTTGGGCGTGGCAGAACAGCTTTATCGCGGTGGCCAGGCATCGGCAGCCAATCAGGCTTCACAGGCCCAGGCTCTTGGCTCCAACATTTCCAACTTGCTGGCCCAGCAAGGTGCCGCACAAGCAGGCGCAGAGATTGCCCAAGGCAGAGCCTTCGGTGCGATTCCTGCGGCAATCTCTGGAGGCCTCGGCATCTTCTCCGGCCTCGGAGGTAAATTCTGATGGTCCAACCAATCAACTACGGCGTCGACATTCCAGACCCAACGCAGTCATTCCTGCAGGCCTTCAAGGTTGGCACGGCTGTCACTGAGACGCGGCTGGCTCAAGAGCAGGCCGCGCGGCAGGCCGAGCAGCAGAAGCAGATTCAAGACGCATTTGCGCGTCTGCGCCAGCCAGGCGCGACGGTCCAGGACTACGCCAACCTGTCCATGTTGCTGCCTGAGACGCAGGCCAAGGCTGTGCGCGAGAGTTGGGGCATGAAGACAGAAGATGACCTGAAGAAATCAAGGTCACAAGCTGCACAGGTCTTTTCAGCTTTTCGTTCCGGAAAACCTGATATTGCCATCGGTCTGATCCAGAGACAGATCGACGCTATGCGCAACACTGGAGATGAGCCGGGAGCAAGGTTCCTGGAGACTTGGCGAGATGTCGCCAAGGAGAACCCAACTGCCACCGAGGACTACTTCGGCGGCATCTTGGCCGAAATGCCTGGCGGCAAGGATGTGCTCGAAGCAGCGCTGAAAGTGTCTGCCGAGCGCAGGACTGCTGCTGAAGCTCCGGCCAAGTTGCTGGAAGCACAGTCGAAGGCGCGAGAGGCCGAGGCAAAGGCGCGAGTTGCTGTGGAGACTGCAACTGATGACATCGCACGAGCAACGGCTCTGCGTGAATTTGAGCAGGCCAAAGCCAGGAAAGAAAGAGCCGATGCAGATGTGGCTGCTGCCACGGTGAAGTCGCGCATCGCCAAGGCCGCAGAAGAGGCCAAGCCAGACCCAGGCTTCGCAATCATTCCAGAGGCAGAGAGGGCGCAGCTTGGGCTTGCACCTGGCGTCTACCAGCGCAACTTGAAGACGCAGAAGATCGAGCCTGTCAGCAAGGAGCTGGTGAAGATTGACCTCGGTCAGCAACGAGACACGCTGGCCATGAAAGAACTGGACGTGCCAAGGGCGCAGGAGTTTTCTGCCGCTGCCGCATCTGCTCGGACGCTGGCGCGAGACTCAAGAGTTATCGCAGACCTTCTCAGAGGCAAGGGTGGTGGCGCAACCGTCAAGCTGACCAGCGACTTTGCCAAGACCCTCGGATTTGAGACTGACACTGTCAAAGCCAACGATCTTGCCAACTCCCTGGCGATTCGTGGTGCTACGCAGCTCCGCCCGCCTGGCTCAGGCTCTACATCAGACACCGAATTCAGGGCGTTTGTTTCGGCCTTCCCGTCTCTGGCCAACTCTGAAGGAGGCCGTGAGCTGATGGCCAAGTACGCTGAGGCCTTCGCTGTGCGCTCCGCAAAACTTGCCGATCATGCGCGCAAGTTGATCCGTGAGGACAGATACAGCGAGGAGGAAATTGCAAGATTCGACTCCAGTCTGGGTTCTATCCTTGGCGAGGACTTCTACTCAGGAGCAAGGACCAGAGGAGCTGCTGGCGCACCTGTGACGATCACTTTGCCCAATGGCCAGACTGCAACCTTCCCAAGTCAACAGGCGGCTGACGCCTTCAAAAGAGCAGCGGGGATTCGCTGATGGCAACTGATTACGAAGCACTCGCACGGCAGTTCGGTGGCACGGTAGCAGGGCCGGCTGTAGCGCCAACTCCTGTGCCTGCACCCGCACCTGCGCCTGCTGCAGCACCGGCTGCTGCAGTTCGTCCTGCACCAGTTCCTGTGCCTGCACCGGCCGCGGCTGTGCGTCCTGCGCCAATGGTGGCTCCTGCCCCTGCTGCTGCGCCAGTGGTCGCAGCACCCGCAGTCGATCAGTCAGCTCTAGTGGCTCAGTTTGGCGGCCAAGTCGATCTGCCAAAGATGGGGTTTTTCGAGTCCATTGGAGAGATGGTCACCGGCACCAGGCGCGCAACGCCTGAGACCATGACGCTGCCAGAGTGGACCTCGATGCCAGAACTCAATCAGATGAGCATGGCGTCCTTCAAGTCGGCGCTGGGCACGCTGCTGTCCAACCCACAGGAGACGGTGCAAATTCTGCAGGCCAACTTTCCTGGAATTCAGGTCCGACAGGATGCAAGAGGAAACTTCATCATCCGGTCCTCTGTGGATCAGCGTGAATATGCCATCCCGCCTGGCTTCAGTGCTGGCGACATTCCAAGGGCATTGGGCGGCCTGTTTGCCTTTACGCCAGCCGGCCGAGCAGCCACCATTCCTGGCGCTGCGCTGAAGGCTGGTGCGACTCAGGCGGTAATTGAAGGAACGCAGGCTGCGACTGGTGGAGAGATCAGCGGCACAGAGGTCGCCTTGGCCACAGCCACTGGCCCTGCTGGGCAAATCATCCAGCGCGCAGCACCTCCGGTGGCTGCAGCCGTGCGTCGAGGCGTCCAGCGTGCCACTGGCCGCGCTCCTGCAGCACCTCCGGCTCCCGCAGCACCTCGCGTCGAGCCACCTTTTGACATGGGACCGCCAACTGGCGCACCAGAAGCGCAACTCCGGGCGCTTGAGTTTGAGCTGGAGATGCTTTCCCAGCAACCGCTGCGGCAAGGTGAGTCTAGAGGCATCCGAGAGGCCAGGCTTGGCGAGGTGCAGCAGCAGATTGACGCACTGAGAGGCAGGCCGGCTGCGGCGGCTGCGCCAGCGGCCCCAGAAGCGCCTGCAGCGGCTCCAGCAGCCGCAGCTATACCAGAGGCACAACCTCCTGCTCCCAGCCCTGCTGGCGCGCCTATGGGCCCGGCAATGGCCCCTGAAGTGCCTCCCGCGGCAGCAGCGGCAGAGGGCGCGGATGTTGGTGAGATTCTGAACCTGGCTCGCAAGGCTGCAGGGTTTGGACCTGGATCATCTGCGGCCAAGGCTAAGCTGGTCGATCTGGCGCAGGTCAACCCAGAGGCTCGGGCTGCTGCCGAGCGCTTGAACATGGACCTGCCTTTTGACGTGTTCAGCGACAACCCGCAGGTGCGCAGTGCTGTGGGCCTGACACGCGCGCTGGTTGCAGGCGAGGCCGAGGCTGCATGGGAAAACACGGTGCGCCAGGCCATCCAGCGTGCTGACGAGGTGTCGCAGCAGTTTGATGCTGCCTTCGTAGCTGGCCGGCCTGCGCCTGGTGCCACTTCGCAAAAGATCGTGGACACGCTGCAGCAGACCAGGCAGACGCTGAAGTCTGACGCCAAAGCGATCTACGATCGGATCGACGAGATGGTGCCAAAGAACTCGCCAGTCGACCTCAACAACTTGAGGGCTTACCTCGACGACCTGCGCGTCAACCTTGGCGAAGCAGGCCGGATGACGCCACAGGAAACAAACCTGGCCAAGATGCTGGAGAAGGGCGAGCTGACCTACCTCGGACTTCTGCGCGAGAAGAACCTGATCGGCCAGGCTCTTGAGGGCGGCAAGTCACCCTACGAGAACATGGCCAAGGGCGACCTAAAGCGCTTGTATGGCGCGCTGGCGCAGGATCAACTGGACAACGTGGCGACCTTGGCAGGCGAAGAGGCCCGGCGTGAGCTGCGCGCGGCCAACCTGTTGACAGCCAAGCAGAAGGCACTGGAGAAGCGCATCATCGGCGCATTCGGCCAGGAGATAGATGGCAGCGTGGCCCAGCGCATGCAGACGGCCATCACCACGGCAGCCAAGGGCGATGCCGCAGCCTTCAACAGGCTGATGAAGGTGGTGCCAGAAGAGCTGCAGAAAGAGACTCTAGCCACGGCGCTGGCGTCTGTGACGGCAGGCAAGGCGGCAGGCCGAGCAGCGGCCGGCGCTGTCGAAACCGTGTTCAGCCCTGCTGAGTACACCAAAATCTACCGCGGCCTGCGCGCCAACCCGCCTGTCTACGCTCAGATGGTCAAGATCATGGGTCCGGAGTGGGACCGTGCATCGCGCGACCTGTACGAGATTTCCAGGCGCATCGCTGATGCACAGGCTCGCATTCCGACCACCGGCAAGGCAAACCAGATTCTGGGTGAGGCAGCAGTCGAAGGCCTGATGGGCAGGGTCATGTCCAGCAGCCTGGCTCAACGAGCTGTCACTGGCACTGTGGGCACCATTCCCGGTGGCGGCTTGATTGCGCCTGACATCGTGCAATGGATGTCTGCAGCCAAGGGCGCTGGCGTGCAGAAAGCCTCCAAGCTCTTTGCCTCGCCAGAGTTCCAAGAGCTGGCTGTGCAGACTGCCACCAAGGGTGGCCAGCCCAGCCAGGCATCGATCCGACGCACAGCCATGAGCAAGGCCTTCGGGGATTTCGCAAAAGAGGCCAACCTGCCACAATCTTTGGACGCGCGCATCCAGTTTTTGCAGAGCGCAATCCAAACCGGACGCCAATTTGATCAGGAGAACCAACAATGAGCGCTCTTTCCATTCAACCCACCTATCCGATCTTCACGGATATTGACGGCCAGCCCCTTGAGGATGGCTACATCTGGCTTGGCCAGGCCAATCTGGACCCGCAGGGCAACCCGATCAACGTCTACTGGGACGCTGCGCTGACGCAGCCTGCTGGGCAGCCTATTCGCACTCGTGGTGGCTATCCAGTCAACTCCGGCACGCCTGCGCGCCTGTACGTCAACAGCGACTACAGCATCCGAGTGATGAACCGCAACGGCAGTACGGTCTACAGCGCACCGGCTGCGACTGAGCGCTATGGCAACATCATCAGCCTGGATGGCATCTCATTCATCCAGGCCGGTGCCGGTGCTGTTACACGCACTGCTTTGGCGAAGATGCGCGAGCCTGTCAGCGTCAAGGACTTTGGCGCTATTGGTGACGGTGTTGCTGACGATACGGCGGCCATCTTGCTTGCCTTCCAGAACGGCGGCCACGTTCTCTTCCCGACTGGGACGTACAAGGTCACCACTGTGCTGTGTCAAAACGTCACTGGCCTGACTGTTGACGCACGGTCTGCGACATTCACAAGCCAGTACGGCAACGTGTTTGCATTCAAGGGCTGCGACGACTTCGCATGGTTTGGTGGTGTCATCAACGCAGGCACTGGTGCCAATCCTGCGCTCACCACAACCCCGGAATCGCTGCCTCAGAACTTTCTTGTCTTCGACGCAAACAGGATCATCCTATCTGGGATGACGGTGGTCAACACACCGTCCAATCCGCTGCCTTGCATCACTGCTTGGAATGTCGGGCAATGCCAGATCAACAACAACCAGGTCTACTACGGCGGAGACAACAGCATATGGGTGTTCGGCGGCTTCCATGTCACTGTGTCCAACAACCTGGTGCTGAACCAAGAGCGTGGACGTGGCATCTGCTTCCAGCAGGTCAACCAAGGCGCGATCACCGGCAACGTGTGCGCTGAAGGCAAAGGCGACGGCTGCAACGTGCATGGCTCGGCCAACATTGCGATCACAGGCAACAGCGTCTACAACATGGCGACTGACACAGTGATCCTTGGCCTGTCCACAGGCATCAGCATCGAGTGGGATGAGAACGCGACGCCTGCTCAGATTGCTGCTGCTGTTGCAGACGCTCAGCTTTACAACAATGTGTTCTGCCGCAACATCACAGTCTCTGGGAACACGATTTCCAAGACTGGCCTGGGTATGCGAATCGGCAACAACGTAGGGATTACAGGGTCAAATTACGGCAACCAAGGTCAAGTCGTCATTGATGGAAACAACATTTTTGGTGTCGGCATCGGCATCAACACAGGCACCTCGCGCCAGCTTCGCATCTCCAACAACATGATTAGCACCTGCAACCAGGGCTGTATCGAGATCAACATGGGGACGGACACTGGCGGCTATTCGTCTGAAGATGTCTATGTGTCCAACAACCGACTGACAGTTTTTAACCTGAACAACCTGGGCTACAACGCTGTCCAGTTCAACGCTGGCACTCCAACGGCTTCAGACCGCATCGTTCTGACCAACAACGAGTGGGACCAAGGCAACTTCTCTGCTGGGTTCACCAACTTGTCAGGTGCTGCTTTGGCGGTAATGGAAGGCAACACCTACTACGCCAACGGTGTCGCAACATCTACGACGAAGTCTGCTCTGATGGTTCAGCGTCAGTTCTCTGATCAGGCTGGCGCATCAACTCTGTCCCCATACTTCATCGGGAAGGCGTCAAACGAGTTCACGCAGTCTGGCCAAGTTGGAGACTCCTTTGTCACTGTGCTTTCTATTCCGGCCGATGCATCAATCGCTGCACAAATTCAAGTCGGCATAGGAGACCGTGTTGTTTGCTTCGGCACGATTTATGCGCACAACGGAACGCCACCTGCGCTGACGTTCACTGGAACTGGTGCTGGGTTTGTGCAACTCTCTGGTGGCGACTTGCAGATAAAAGGCAACACCAGTGGAGGCACGGCAGCATATGGCGGCCTCTATTCCATCCGTTACAGTCTCCTGAACCCAACCTGAAAGGAATAAATCATGGCTCTCAAGATCAAATACACCAAGCAGCTCGCTGGCTTTCCTGCTGTTTCTGCTATGTCTTACGCGCGAGTGGAGCGCGTCAACACCATCAAAAATCAGGCCGTCTGCTCTGTGATCTATTTCACAGAAGACAAGTCTGAAATGCTTGGAAATGCCGACTTCCGCTTTGTGCCTTCTGTCGCTGCTGGCGCAGAAAACCACATTGCGCAGGCTTATGACCACCTGAAAACGCTGCCTGAGTTTGCAGGCGCAGAGGACTGCTGATCATGTTGAAAACAGTCTCAAGCATCACCAACGCCATCGGTGCGTTGAACTACAAGGGCACCTGGAATGCCAGCACCAACAGCCCTGCGCTGGCTTCTGGTGTAGGCACCAAGGGCGACTACTATGTTGTCAGCGTGGCTGGTACGACATCGCTGGATGGCATCAGCAACTGGGGTGTCGGTGACTGGGCTGCTTTCAACGGCTCTGTCTGGCAGCGCGTCGAAGGCGGCGCAGACCTCAATGGCGTGAATGTCTCGTTCACTGGCACAGCCAGCGGCCCGACATACGAGACCAGTGATCTTGCGTCAGGGCTGACCATTGCCTCGAACAACATCACGGCTGATGGAACCAGCACTGACATCAACATTAACCTCGCGCCAAAAGGTGCAGGCACGATGTTGACAATCAAGTCGTATGACAAAAGCCACGTCAACGCGGGAAGCGCTGGATCGCCAGCAAGTGATGTTGCCTTGCAGTACAGAAATTTCTTTGGCGGAAAAGCCTCGTCAGTCAGGTTTTGGAACATTACCAATAGTCTGGCAGCAAGAACGTGGTCGTCTTTGGATGTGACTGACGACAATGGGAGTGTCATTCCAGGAGTAACTCCAACACCATACAGCGGCGTCACGACTTATGGGTCTGTGCAGCCACATAACGACAACGTCTCGTCTTGTGGGCTTGCTGGACAGCGGTGGTCTGTCGTTTACGCGGGTACTCCGACGATCAACACATCGGACGCAAATCACAAGCAGCAGATTGCAGACCTCACTGACCAAGAGCGCGCTGTTGCGGCCTCCATCAAGTCGCTGATCAGAACCTTCAAGTTCAACGATGCTGTGGCGCTCAAGGGAGACAAGGCTCGCATCCATGTCGGCGTGATTGCGCAAGATGTCCAAGCGGCCTTTGCGGCGCATGGATTGAATGCCGAAAACTACGGGATTTTCTGCTCTGACTCGTGGTATGAAGTCGATGGCAAGCCTGCCGATGAGGGTCGCATCCCGTACACCGAAGACAGCCCAGGCGCGGTCAAGGTCACAAGACTTGGTGTTCGGTATGAAGAACTGCTGGCTTTTGTAATCGCTGCACTTTAAGGAGAAATCATGGCTACCAATTCGCAAATCGCATTCAACCCGCAAGGCGAGACCGTTGTAATCGCTGCTGCTGTCGCACCTCCACTTGGCGTCCAGGTTCCGGTCTACCAAAAGTTCTCTGATCATGTGGCTGGCCAGATGCGCATCGTCAACGCCAGCGCCAACACGGTCCACCTTGGTTATGGTCCGACCGCTGCCGAGGCTCAGGCCAACGCTGTGGCAGCCACTGCAGGCAACCCGGCCCCCAGCATCCCGCTGGTGGCTGGCGCTGTTGAAATCCTGCGCTTTTCTGCTGGTCTGTACTTCAGCGGAGCAGCCGGTGCTGCCTCGACGGTCTACATGACCCCTGGCGAAGGTCTCTGATGGAGTCGGACACGATGCTGCAGGAACAACAAGAAGGCATTGACCTGGTCAAGTACGGTGTGCTCTGGCAGAAGGTCCAGGAGATGGACAAGAAAGTCGACAAGCTGGAGCGCAACATTGAAGAGCTGCTTGCCCTGGCCAACAAGGGCAAGGGTGGCCTGTGGTTCGGCATGAGCATCGTGTCTGGCATCTCGGTCATCGTCGGCTACATCATCAGCCTCTGGAAGCACTGACCATGTTCAAACTCAGCGCGCGCTCGATAGCACGCCTGGAAGGTGTCAATCCTGATCTGGTTCGTGTTGTCAAGCGCGCCATTGAGCTGACCAAAGTAGACTTTGCAGTCACTGAGGGACTGCGCACGCCAGAGCGCCAGCGCGAGCTGTTTGCCAAGGGTGCCAGCCAGGTGAAGGAAGGTGGCACGCATGTGGCCGGCCGAGCCGTCGACGTGGTGGCATACCTCGGTGATCGCATCTCGTGGGAGTTGAACCTATACGACGACATTGCCGATGCCATGCGTCTGTCTGCGCTTGAGGTCAATGTAGGACTGCGCTGGGGTGCTGCGTGGAACGTGCCTGACATTCGTCAGTGGAACGGGACAATGGAGTCGGCCATGATGCACTACATCGACACCCGCAGGAAGATGGGCCAACGGCCTTTTATTGACGGTCCCCACTTCGAGCTGGCATAGGAGAACGAGCCATGATCCAAGCCCTGATTCCAGCCCTGGCACCGATTGTCGGCAAGGTGGTGGCCAACCTATTCCCAGACCCTGCGGAGCGCGCCAAGGCCGAGGCAGAGGCCTTGCGGCAGCTCCTGGAGCACCAGGGCGAGATCGAGCAGGCAGCGGCCAAGATCATCCAGACCGAAGCAGCCAGCACGCACTGGCTGGCGGCCAACTGGAGGCCATTGACCATGATCACGGTCACGGCGCTGATCGTGGCCAGGTGGATGGGCTGGGTGGCTCCGAACCTCAGCGAGGCCGAGTACCTCAAGCTGTGGTCTATCATCGAGTTCGGCCTGGGCGGCTATGTGGTCGGTCGCAGCGTCGAGAAGATAGCACCAAGCATCGCCAGCGCCATGAAGCGCTGATCAGGACGGCTGGCGCTCGCCAGTCTCAAAGGCCTCACGGCCGTCCATCGAGTGGTGCAGCCAGACGCCTTCGTCCAGCGTAGGCTTGCACCAGCACGAGCCATTGACCTCGTGCTCGCGCAGGTCATGCAGCGGCACCACATGCCAGCCTGCACAGTTGCAGGACCGGCCCTGGCGGCAGTTCTGGTTGCAGCTCACCGGCACATGCCTTCACCGTTGTAGGCCGGCCAGCCGGCCTGGCCTTTGGTCTGCTTCCACAGCTTGACCATCTCGCAGTATTCGGCCTGCTGGCGCTCGGCCTCCTCGAAGTCGGACTGGCCGACGATGCCCATTGCGATCACCAGGCCGATCAGGCCCAAGATGACGTGGTAGCGCTTGAGTTGCATGGTGTTCTCCTTCAGTCGGTCACGAGGCAGCCGTTCTCAATGCGCATGAAGCGCATCAGGTCCAGCTCGTTGACCACCTCAATGATGGCCTGCTGGGCGCGCTTGGTCAAAGCGCAGCGCTGGCAGGTAGCCAGGATACGCGCGGCCGTCTCGTGGTGGCCGAGGCTGTGGAAATCGCGCGCCTTCTCGATCTCGCGCTTCTGGGTCTTGTTCATGGTGTTCTCCTTGGTGGTTGTTGGAGCGCCCCGTAGGGCGCTGGTTTGATCACTTGACGCTGCACAACACTCGCTGATGAAGGCGCTGGATGTTGTAGCCACCAGCCAAGATCGACTCGATCTTGACGATGCGCTCACCATTGATGCGGAAGAGGCCATTGAACCCATCGGTGCAATATGCGACTTCTGCGCTGTCCACCGACTCGACGCCAGCCTTGGCCAACTTAGATGCGATCTTTGCATTGCGCTTTTGGGCGATGGCGGCAGCGTTTTTGCGCATGAAGGCCTCGATGCCTGCATTGCTGTTGCCATTGAAAATGTTGTACCAGGTCTTGCCACCACAGATGTCGAACAGCTTGGTGTACATGCCACCCCAGGCACCCTTCTTGGCGATTTCACGGTAGGCATCGCTGGTCTTGTACTCGCGCAAAGCGCGAGCACGATCCAGTGCCCATGCCACATCGCTGTCAGCGATCTTGGCGTCTTGCTCTGCGAACAGAGGCTCGACTTGCTTCATGATGGTAGTGGTTGCATTCACGGTCAGCTCCTTGCTGGTTGGTTGCGATGGCCACATCTTACCACGATTTCCCACGATGGACGCAAGTAAGTGAAAACCCCTAGACCACCTCGACATCGTGCGGCTGCTTGCGGCCGTCCAGGATGGCGTGGATGCGCTTCTCGGTCAGGCGGTGACATCTGATCATGGTGCGTGCCGGCAGCATGTCCAGCAACTCCCCATAGTTGGCCAGGACGGTGCGCACAGCCTGGATGCCAGGACCGTCCAGCCTGATGGGCTTGCCTTCTCGCTTGTGGCGCTGGCCGGCCACTGCCAGGCCGCGGATGGCGTCCATCAGCAGACCGCTGGCGTCCTCGCAGACCTGCATCTCGACCACCAGGGTCTCCAGCATGTTGACGGCATCGCTGACGACTCGCCAGTCCTCCTTGCCAGGCTCCGCGTCCGTCTCCAGGGCGTGCAGCCCCTGGTACATGCGCGTGAGCTGGTAGGTGCGCTGATCCTGTGGCAGCGGCTCGCTGGCGCTGGCCATCAGCTCGTCCCAGTGGGTGTATGTCACCGGCCGGCCAGCCGGCTTGCGCTTGCCTGACTTCTTCATGGCGCGACCACGTCCACCAGGCTGATGGTGCCCTGCTCACGATCCAGGAACACGGCAATGGTCGGAGGCCGCGGCCCACCGATGACCTGGCACGCGGCCAGGCTGATCGGTGCAGGCCGCAGCAGCGCCACCAGGATGTGGCGCTTGTCGTTTGGGCTGTCTGCAGCCATCAGTACGACCTCCAGACCTCGATCTCGACGATCCACAAGTACAGGTTGAACTCGCCACGGTCAAACCCGATGGCGAAGTACGGCCAGCGGCGAGGAAACCACTGCACGGCGAGGCGAGGACGCAGCTTCATGCGGCAGCCTCCTCCTGGCTCATGGCCAGCCCCTGCTTGATGTCGTGCAGCACCTGGGCGGCCAGCGTCCTGGTGTCTGCGTCAGCCTGGCGG
>JACCDO011278922.1_pt1 | contig 11984 bp, 10 predicted proteins | sample 7446101 | NCBI WGS metagenome assembly JACCDO01 (sample SAMN15323440, study PRJNA562643) | freshwater metagenome | isolation source: river surface water | place: USA:Blue River Watershed | collected 2017-08-16 | reverse complement strand
TTCAAGGTCAAGTTCACGGTGGACAACATCGACGCTCTGTCGGATGAAGCCAAGTTCGGCCGCCTGGAGCCCAAGGTCGGCACCATGACCGAAGGCGCCGTGCAATCGATCAAGACGCCGCTGATCCAGTGGTGGGCATCGTCGCACGGCCAGCTCTTCAACAACTCGGGCGCGCGGATCTTCGCGCCGACCGACAAGTCGCTGGTTCCGCTGGACAAGCTGGCCATGGTGTCGACCGGCTGCTACCCGAACCGTCTGGCGGTGATCACCCGCACGACCTCGAGCGAGACGGCTCGCCCGGTCGAGACGATGACGGGCGAGCAGTTCATCGACTTCGCGCTGCCCGACGCCATCATCAATGGCAACACCAACCAGCAATACTCGCTGGATGACGTGTACCAGGCGAACTACCGTCACGTCCGCAACGACGGCGACCCGTACGTCGAGGGTGAATTCGAGAAGTTCCACGTCTACACCCCGTACCTGCCTGCGCTGCTGCAGAAGTTCTACGACGCCGAAAAAGCGCACGGTAGCGCTGACAGCGACTTCAAGTCGGTCACGTTCGCCAACGTGGAAGACAAGAAGTTCCTGTTCAACATCCTGGGCGGCTGCTCGTCCAACGGCGAAGAATACCGCACCTACGTCGTGGACACCGAGTCCGCCGACGCGGTTCGCCTGACCGAGACGACCAACCTGTTCGCCCAAGGCGGCTACGATGGCACGATGTGGGAAGCGGCCATGCCGCTGGAAATCCCGCCGCGGACCAACGCGGGCAGCTTCGCTGACCTGGTGTCCCAACAGGTGGCCGACTACGCCAACCCGAATTCGAGCCTGCTCAACAGCGCGGTCAACATCGAGTCGATCCTCTACGACTCGGGCTTCCCGCTGGAGACCAAGCGCGAGATGTGCAAGTTCATCTCCGAGCGCAAGGACACCTTCCTGGTGCTCTCGCCCTACGAGGTGCATGGCTCTCACCTCACTGCGGTGACCGAAAACTCGCGTGCGGCGCTGCTGCGTGACTACGCGCGCATCTACGCCGAGAGCGACTACTTCGGCACGCAGACCATGCGCGCACTGATCTTCGGCCGTCATGGCAAGCTGGTCGGTTCGAGCTACCGCCACCAGCTGCCGCTGACGCTGGAGCTGGCGGGCAAGGCTGCCGCGATGATGGGCGCGGCCGATGGTCGCTGGCGCGAAGGTGCGATCTTCGATCGCTATCCGAACAACATCGTGAAGATGTTCGAGGATGTGAACGTCACCTACACGCCGCCGTCGACTCGCAACCGCGACTGGAAGCAAGGTCTGAACTGGGTGCAGTCGTTCTCGCAGACCGAACTGTTCATCCCGGGCCTGCAGACCATCTACGACGACGACACATCGGTGCTCAACAGCTTCTTCGTGGCCATGTGCTGCGTGACGCTGCAGCGCATCGGTGAGCAGGTCTGGCGCAAGCTGTCCGGCTCGGTTCGTCTGACGGACGAGCAGCTGCTCGAAGCCGCCAACTCGGAAGTCAACACCGAGGTGCAGGAACGTGGCCGCTTCTGCGACATGTTCCGCGTCGTGCCCAAGGCCAAGATGACCCCGGCTGACCGCCAGCGCGGTTACTCGTGGACGCTGGACATCGAGCTGTACGCTGGCGTGATGAAGACGGTCATGACGCTCGACGTGTCGGCTCGCCGCAACACGGAAGCTGCTGCGGCCTGATGAAGAACCAGGGTGGTGAGCTACCTCACCACCCGCATTCAACGAACCAAATCGAAACAGGAGCCTATCATGGCGCGTATCGCAGAAGCACTTCTGACTGGCCAAGGGCCATCACGTGGTCACCAGCATCTCATGCTGGACAACCAGTTCGGTGGCACCAACTCGCTGACCACCAACTACGAGGAATGGGTGTCGACCACCCACCACGTCACGACCGACATCATCCCCATCCTGATCGAATCGCCGCGGTTCTTCGACGAGATGCCCGATCCGGCTTTCTGGCACTCGATGCTGAAGTCGGCCGTCGAGTCGCACTGCAAGGTGTGGGAAGGCCTGAAGTCCACGCTGACCGTCGAGTCGGCAATGACCGCCTACGGCGGCGCCGGCGAAGAATTCGGTGACCCGACCAAGGTCAAGCGCGAAAAGTCGGTGCCCGCACTGACGATCGTCGACACCTACGGCCGTCCGCACCAGAACTTCTTCACGGACTGGATTCTGTACGGCATCGCCGACCCGGAAACCAACTACCCGGCCTTCGTGACCATCTCGGGCAAGAACCCGACGGACTGGCTGGCTGACATGTACTCGTGCACGGTGCTGTTCATCCAGCCCGACCCGACACACCTCCATGTGTCGAACGCGTGGCTGTCGACCAACATGTACCCGAACACCTCGGGTCCGATCGAGGGCAAGCGTGACATCACGGCCGCTGGTGAACTCCTGGAGCTCGCCATCAGCTTCGAAGGCGCCATCACCCAGACAGGTCACGGTGTCATGCAGTTCGCCACGACGGTGCTGGCTGCCATCAACGCCGGCCTGCCCAACGCCAACCCGCACATGCGCCAGGCGTTCATCCGCTCGATCAACGCCTCGGTCGCCGGCAACCCGGCTCAGGGCTACAAGGGCCAACTGGCCAAGATCAGCGAAGAAGCGGTCATGGCCAGCTGATGTTGATTGCCACACTGGGACCGATTGGATTAGTCTGGTTTGTTCCTGTGTGCGCTACCAACAAAAAAAAGAAGGGGATCACTCCCCTTCTTTTTTGCTGCGTCTTGAGTGAGCCTGGGTCTCCTATCTTGCGCCGAGGCGGTTGATTTCTTTGCGGAAAACTTCACCGGCCAGCGCAATCTTCAACGCCCGATCCGTTGCAATATCGCGTTCAGTGCGATCACCGTGGGGCTTATCATGCGCCCTCATCACGCCACTGTTTTGCGATGATGGAAGAAGCTCCCACGCGTGAGCGATGCTTATCTGCCCCTCGTCTTCGACAACGATATGACAAATACCGACAGCAACTCCTCGGAAGGGAAAGCGAGACAAGAACTCAAAACACTGGTGGATCGAGTTGGCTTTGGCCGTTCTCGTGTCGATCGGAGTGCCCTCCAGTATCTCAAGCGCGTCGTTGTACAGTGCCGTGATCTTCAGAAGTAACTCGTGGTTGCTCCCGTATAGAAGATCGATGGTTTGACCGGGTTCAAAAACACTGTACGTGTGGTACGACGCGCGGCGCTCTTTCGCAAATTCCGAGCACTGAATAACTTGTTTACACGCAAGTTCTTCTAGGACGCGAGAGAGGTTCAGTCGCTTCGTCGCGTTCAGGGCGACATCCAATTTCGCGACATTCTGAGTGATCGCCAGTAGTTCACTCTCGTGGGCTTTTCTGCCATCTGTTGCCGCTTTCAGAGCGGCATTGGCCAATTCCACCGCACCCAGATCAGTGGCCGGAACAGTCACCTGGGGCTTCTCTTTTTTGATAGACATCTCTTGTCCTTCTTTTTTTCTCGTGTGAGATAATTAAAAAAGAGAGGCTATCTGGCCTCTCTTTTTTTTTCGTTGGTCGACGAGAAGGGATTACTCGTCGACCGTTTCTTCGGCGTCGCTCACCGCGGGTTCGTCCTCGGTGTCATCGCCGGCGGGGATGCCACTGGCCATGCGTTCGAGCGCGACGATGGCCGCTCCAACGCTTGTCTTGATGGTGCTCGGTTCCTCGAGCGAGATGCCGACCGCACGGGCCTCGCCTTCCTTAGCCGCACCAAAACCCATGGTGAGCTTGCGCTCGCCGTAGAGTTCGATGGTGCCGCTGGACGAATCCGAGTCGTCCATGGCTTTGAGCAGCGCCTGCCCCATTGCGAGGCACATCGCCGGCATGGCGACCTTGTCTCGCGCAGTGACGAGATCGAAGGCGGCCTTGTAGGCCTTCACCTCCTTTTCACTCATCCCGACCCATTGCATGTCGGGGCCGAATTTGACGTGCGTCAGGTCGTCGGTGGCCGAGGTGTCGATCTCGGCCATCTCACCCATGGACTTGGCCAGGCTGAACATGTCGACCGCTGCAGACTTCTGTTTGCTCATTTGTATGCCTTTCTATAGCGCCGTTACAGGGCGCATTTCTTCATTACGAAGGTCGTCAAGACGACCACTTTTTTGTACCACAGCTGCTCGATGTTTCCGCTGAGCAGGTGATACTTTCCATCGTGTTTGGTGAGCACGATGGCGTTGACGCCGGGTAGCTCCGGCATCACGGTTCCGGGGGGGATGTCCCCGCTTTCGACGAGCTGGTTCTTGTTCTCGTCGGACAAAACGTAGCTCGATGTGTTGGCGACGTTCTTCAGGCGAAGGTCGCTGTAGCTCTTTCCATTGAAGATCATTTTTCTCAACTGGGTTGTTAGCCTACTTGATAATATCGTATTCTATTTTCTTGCAATATCAACCCTGCTCCAGCGCTTGCTTAACGATCCAGCCGATCTGCTCCGCCGCACCCACGACGTAGCGACCCGTCTCGATGAGTTTGTTGAGCTCAGTGACATGATTAACGCCGAGTGGTAACTCAAAAATTTCAATACCGCCATGGTAGCCGAGCCCAGCAAAATGTATGTTTTCGATATCGAGACGCTCCAGTCTAAAGAAGTAACCGAGATGGACCGGCGTTGGTTGGCCGTTCCGACTGCGGTATCGCACGGTTTTGTCACCCATCGTGAAGCTGACGACACCTGTTTTCTCATCCAGCTCGACATTCTCGATACCGAGTTTTGCGCTCAGCATCCAAGACCGAACAGCCAGACTTCGAGGCATCGGACCTGTTGAAACCGATAAGGTGTAGCGCTTGTCCATATCCGACATGGGTAGTTTGCACAGCTTACTGTAGACAATAGCTGAACCCATATCAGACAGCTGATCGCCTCCCCACTCGAGGAATAGCGTGCGGAAAATACGCCGCTTCGGGGTTGTTATCTTAACCCACTGCACACCGTAGGGTGCCAGCTCCGAGGGCGCAATCGCCTCGAGGTAGTGGATGAGCCTCGAGACGAGCCTTGCCTTGTCCGTGCTTTCGTCAATGATAGTGACTGGTTTCTGTTTTGCATTCTTGTCACTATCGCTCACGCCGATTTGAACGTCGAAGGCGTACACGAAAGCGTTGCGCACGGTACCCAGACTCATGACCTTGCATGGCTCTACGTCGGCCTGGGGAACGATCAGTGCTCTGCTAATGGCGTGCTGCTTGGCTTGCAGCATGATCGCTGCGTTTTTGCGACGCACGTCGAACGTGGTTTGCGTCATGTCGAAGAACTCATGACTGGAGGCAAACCGAAGAAAGCCCCTACCGTTGATCTCGAAGTAACCAATCGAGGTTGTCCCTACACTCTCATCCGCCTCGAAAATCTGGGAGTAAATGAATCCAACGAGATCGTCAGTCAGCCGCGCAGTAACGGCCAGGAGATCACCCCTGACCCCCATGGCCTGGCTCAGCGCACAAATCTTGCTGACCCGTGTTTCGGGGGGTTCCCCATACGCCTCTCGGGTGCGTTTCACGTCAGCTCTGTTGAAGTAAGCAACCCAGTCGATTTTCATCTTTATTCCTCGATGTGAAGAAGTTTCAGCCAAAATTCATTCAATAGGGACGTCTATAAAAACATACCCTTTACTATTGATTCGTCTGGAGAGGATGTCTCTGACTTGGGGGTGAGGGAGCCATCTCAGGCTCACAAACGTACGCACACCCTCTCTGCGAAGCTCGATTTCCACCCTCGATGCACGTTGATTGTCCACCAAGCTAAAACTCAGAAGTGCAATAGCGCTGTCGAGACCTTGGCACACGGCATAAAAACCCAGCCTTTTTAATAGCCGGGTTTTTAAGTGGGCGATACCGCCAGAGGCAATCATTGCCCTTACGACGCTTGCGGGCACAGAGCTTCTCATCACAACACATGTCGCCATCGTTTTCTCCTCAAGTATGGGTCAGATAACTCACGGCGATGATGTGTTCTTCAGTTTTACTGTATTCACTCGGCATTAATTACACGAGGCTCTTCTTCGCGCCAGCGTCGGACAAACACCCTGTAGCTCACGTTATTGATCTTCTTGAAAACAAGAAGAAGACGCTTCGAGAGAACATCCTGGTGGCTTGAACCAGTGCTGGCGATCTGCTCAAGTACCTTTTCATGAAGACGCTTTTCACTCGAAATAGGGAGACCATCTTTAGGATTCTCCAGGAAATAGACGATGGTGCTTGCTTTAACGATAATCTCACTCAGCGCTGAGTCTAAGAAACCCGCGTCATGCACAGCCCCAAGGCTTTCGAGTTTATTGAGATTTTCGATGAACTTTTTAATCTCGCGTATAACGCCCTCGCGCTCCCACGGATTCATCTCTGAACAGATGAGCCCTCTGATAAAGAGCGATACATTCATGGCCGCGCCATAAGCCCGGTTCAGACTCGTCAAGTTATTGGAATTGATTTTCCTCATCACACCGCAGCTACTATCGCCCGCATAACCATCGACAAACGAGAGCTCGGTCTGTATCAAACGGTTGCACTGCTGTAGTGCGGTGACGAACAACACCGTGCTGACGACGGTAGAATTTACCAGTGGGGTGGGGGTTTTTTCATGCCGTCCTGCCGCAGCGTCTAAACGCCGCATAAGAGGCCCGAGTTGGCTAAGTTCGATAAAAGGCTTGGTATTCGACATTGAGTTTCTCCTTGGGTGGTCAGGTAAACCATGCTGCCGCAAGCCTCTTTTTTTACACTTTAACGAGTAGGCAATAAAAAAATGGCCACCAGGTTTTACCCCGGTGGCCAGTGAATAAGTCAACTCAAGGAGGAGATACGGAAATCCGAGAACTTCCATATCATGTTAAATTATAAATAGAAATCACCAGAGAAGCGAAACGGGTCTGTTCGAGCTGAGGTTTGAAAACCCCCAGCCTTTTTTTGTCAGGAGATTGTGAAGAACAACCTTGCCACTCTCCATGGCGGGAACGCCACTCATGCTCTCATAGGCGTTGATCAAATCGCGCTTGGTCATCGGAATGGCGTGCAGGCACTCCAGCGTCGGCGCGGCGAACTTGCGCGCCACACCCATGCCACTTTCGAGAACGAAATCAAACGTGATGACCTCGGTGAGTTTGCGATGAAGAACGCCACGAATTGTTTTGTCTTCGGTGAAAGCCCGGATTGAAAAACACGAGTTGGCAAACGGGTTTTCCAGGTTGCTTCTCAGCGACTCGGCGTACGGTCCTTCGGGCTTCACAAGCGCCATGATGAGGATCGCAGGCTTGCCCTCCTGATCGCGTCCATTGTAGTCGAGCCAGATCTTTTTGAAATGGTGGCTGACCTTGTTCTCGCTGACGTAGGCACAGCGCCTTGCGAAGTCTTGAAACTTCTCCCCGGGCAGCGGGTAGGGATGGCCCCATTCACCATAGAGCGTGCCCTGCTGGATGCGTCTTTGGAACATGGAACTCTCGTCGAAGACTTCTCGCGAGCCCGGCTCTGGATAAAAATCACCAACGTTGCTGTAGGCATCCAGCGCACCGACGATGACTTCGTAGTACCCACTGTCGTCTTTTTTGAGCTGGCCTCGCTTGCCAGGGGGCAGGGCAGTGCAGGTATAAGCGACGCTGTCGTTGTTCATGATGGGGTGGTTTCCTCAAAATAAAAAGTTACTCAGAGGATATCCACCCCAGTGAAACCATCAAGCGCGCAAAACCTTCTCTACTTCATCCGAGCGATCACTGGGGTTATTCAATGCCGTTACCATGGCATCTTCCATGTAACTGCCCGCCAGACGGTACATTGTCGTTGTCGGCGCGTACTGCACATTACCCAGACCGATGTAGGTCACAGGCAACCTTTTCAAGTCTTCCCGACCCTTGATGAGGTGTCGATAAAAGAGGGTTTTGTTCTCTGGATTTCTGGCCAGATGAGAGGCGAGAATGGAGACGGCCACTTGGTTGGAAGCGACCTTTGTGCCAGCAAAGCGTTGCGCACCAGAGAAGGCGCAGACCATGTCGTCGTACTGAATGTACCACGGAACGTTACCGTTCATGAAGAGTTCATCAAAGATGTAATAAACCATCTTGCTGGTTTTGACACACCCTGTTGCCTCAAACACAACTTCACCGGCACCGTACGACAAAATGGTGTAGTCGCGGTTGTCGATCATGGCTCTCGATATCTTGGCGGGACCAAGTCGAACAATCGACGGTATGCGCATGACACCATAACGCTTATCAGCACTTACCAGCGCAATAAATCCCAATGTGCTGTTACTGACGCCCAGCGTTGCCATGCCCAAGTCGATGAATCGCGTGGGAATGTGAATACTCAGCTCCTTCTTCGCAACGACCCGCTTGTCGGGCAGTGTGGTGAGTAGACTTCTCACGGCGTCGGGGTCGCGGATAAAATCTGAAGCCTTCATGGTGCAATTCCTTGAGTGTGAAAACAGTGATCAATTGATAAGTGAGCTGGTAATTGATATAAATTCGCAGTATAAAAAAGAGAGGGAAGAACCCTCTCTTTTTCTAGCGTCACCGCGGTGACACTCAGACCTTCACAACGTCGATCTGGTCCATGACAAAGTCGAACACGTAGGTGTACGTGGCCATCAAGGCGCACTCGTCCGGGGTCAGTTGGGGGTTGACGCGTTTGGCCTCGTTCATGGCAAAGAGGATCTTCTCAACCACATCGGCATGGAAGTAGATGCACTTCGCAACCACATTGCTGCAGACGGCGTAGGCATCTTCGAGTTCAGCCGCCGGCGCATTATTGATGTATTGTTCGATGAGTGAAATCGCTTTTTTGTAATTTGGCCAGGTTTCCCGATTCGGCATGTCCTTGGGAGCATCGGGGTAGACCTTCTCGAAGTCGGCAGCGAACTCCTGCAAGGTGCAGTGCATCAGGATGTCTCGCAACACCTTTGTTTTGGTGTTGGTCATTGTGGCCAACGCCATCGCGACTTGCCGACGGTGCTCGGACTCGATCTTGTCCCGGTTGGTTGCGACCTCGTCGAGCGTGCGCAGAGGCGAGGGCATTCGCACGATGGTCGAGAGCTGAGAAGCTGTGCCACCGCCAGCGATGTATTCTTCATACACTGGCTTGACCACAACGATCCGCTCGGTCGTGTAGCTGTAGTAGATCGTCTTGGTGTCAACCAGACTGGTGTACTGCTCGACGAGCAGCTTTAGCCGCAGTGCCGCACGCGCGCGCAGGTTGTAGATCAGGTCGTTGTACTGGGCCAGGGTCAGCTTGACGCCCTCGGGCGGCTCATTGTGCAGAGCCATGCAAGCGAGGAAGGCATAGAGCGACGCATCGAAGCCGTTGTCGCCCATGAACAAGCCCTCGGGCGTAAAGGACCGTTCAGCTTCGCGACCAAAGAGACTGCCATGCAGGGAGTTCAGCATAGCGTCACCCGTCTTCGCAAACCACTGGTGTAGCCAGTCGCAGCCCGGGTAAGCCTCGATGATCGCGTTCTTGACGTAGTCCAGCGAGCAGTCCATCGGCACGCGCCGCACCGCTGCAGCTGGCATGGCAGCGTACTTTTCGATCTGATCCATGACCTGGACGTCCATCGCGTCCTCAGGAGAGGTCATGACGACGATCTCGTGGTCGGACGGCGCGAAGCTGTGCTTAGCTACGTCGGCCATGTAGCGATCGATGATGCGAATCGTCATCGCCGCGGCCCCGAAGCGAACGTAGGCGAGCAGGCGAATTACTTCAGCAGCGATGTCGTCGCTGAGCTTCTCCAGCTTCTCGTCTTGGAGTGAAATGATGCCGTTCTCATGGGCATCCATTCCATTGGCAGACTTCAAAATCGCCTGGACGTTGACGGGCTGACCCGGCGTCACTGCGCCGAGATCGCTCTGGGACACCACATACTGATCAGTCAGCACACGAAGAGGTGTACCAACCTGGGCTTCGAGTCGGTATCCGCGGGCAGAGATTTGCTGCGCCACCACGGCGGCGTCGCCAACTTGGTTTTTGTAGATCATTTTAATCTTCCTTCTTTTCTGCTCAGTTGTTGTTGGCGTTGGGGTGGAGCTGGGTCATGCGGCTGGTCACATGACTCATGAAGAAACGATCAAAAGTTTGACGACTCACCGCCGTACCGGAGAGGGTTGCGCTCACTTCGCTTCCAGCGACCTTGATCATGATGGCCGAGGCCAAGGCGGCTGCGTTGGCCAACGTCACCGTTGTCTTTTCTTCATTCGTGTGCATGGGGATTCCAAACGTATTTTGGGAGGATGAAAAGGAAACCCCAAGCCGGCGAATTTCACCGACTTGGAGTCAATGTGTGTTATCAGACGATTTGACGAGTATCTATCTCTTTATCATTCACCTTCGCCAAAGTAGATTTTGCTGGCATTTTCACTACCGTAGTACAGAATGCTGTTGGTCGTCAAAATGCGTCCTGCCGAGCCAACAATGCGCTTCATGACGGAGTAGCCACCGAAAACACCATCCACTTCGCGACCATCTTCCGTGTACATTGGGTCCTCCACGATGTCGGAGACCACGGTTTTGAGCTGGTTGGAGAACACACCCTTATCGCCGATGCCATTCGGAACATTGCAGGTGATGTAGACACGAATGCAGACGGTGTCCAACTCGAGGGAGTCACCCTCGATGCGCAGCGATGTCCCCACGCTACCCGTGTGGGGTTTCTTACCCAGGCTGCTGGCCTTTTTAACCAGCGTCTCCTCGAACTCTTTTGATGCGCGCCGGATGGACTTGCTCATGTCCTCGGGCAGTCCGTGATAAAACACCTCAATGCGGTCAACCGTGCCCTTGGCGCCAGCCTTGGGCGCACTGGCGTCGATCATCTGCAGTGTTTTGAGCGTTTGATCATCAAACCCACCCGCTGCCGCTGCCGTTTCTTCAATGATGTAGCAGAGCACCGTGTCGTACTCGACCTCCTGGCCGGGTTTGACGAGTTCTCTGATCTCATCGGTGAATTTGAGCGTGATGTTTTTGATCTCCGTGACACGTGTGGTCATTTTCGATGAGAACTTGCCGCTCAAGCAGCTGGCATCCTCGAAGGTCACTGGCGACTCCATGATGGCCACGCGGCAAATCCGGTGGGACTTCATGGCTGCAAACCCGGGGTTGAGCCAATCCATTTCGAAAAAACCCGTGTTGTACGTGATGGTGTGACCCACGTCGAACTTCTGACCAACCTTCAAAGGGGTAACGATGTCATTGGGTAGCGTCAGGCCCGCGGCCTTACCAAACTGCCGACCGATCTCCAAACTCTGAACTTCGCCGTCGTCGTACGTGACGGTGATGCAGAATTCATCAACGCTGGTGACTTTGCCAGCCTTCGGGGCAGAGAAGCAAAAACGCGGTGACGTTCTCTGACCAACGACCGATTCGTAGCCTGTGCTGTACAGGGGGAGATGATAGCCTTCGGTTGGAATCAGGTGAGCCTTCTGGTTAGCGATGAAGCTGATTCGCTTGGGGTCTTCATGGTTGTAGGCTGGTGAGAGCAACGCACTCGTTGAGAACAGTGACGTGGCGCCATCTTGACCTGGAGAATACGCGCGCGACATCCCGGAGAGGTTGGTGATGTTGGGCGCAGCGCTCGTATAGGTGTTGATACCGACGTCACCTGAGTCGGAGCTGTTCTCCGAAATCACACCCATGTCGCGTTCGGTGAAGGTGCGGGATTCCCAGTTCATCGTTTGTTTGCTTCGCCCACCTTCGCCGGAGAACGTGACAGCCTCTACATGACGAAGTTCCTGATACGGGTTGATTTGCACAACCAGTTCTTTGGATGGATCTTCAAAAACACGCTTCCAAACGGAATACGGATTCATTTCGAGTTTTTTGCGGCTCTTTCCAGGCGAAGCCTTGTGCTGACGAATAGAACGAATCAGTTCTGTGTAGATGGCGCCAGCAATACGCTCATAGCCGCGCAGGCGTTGCTCACTCAGATCCGTTGGATTCTTGTACTGATCGTCGAGCAGCATTTCGCAAGAACGAACCAACAAGCCCAGGTAGTTGGTGG
>JACCDO010824647.1_pt1 | contig 11984 bp, 8 predicted proteins | sample 7446101 | NCBI WGS metagenome assembly JACCDO01 (sample SAMN15323440, study PRJNA562643) | freshwater metagenome | isolation source: river surface water | place: USA:Blue River Watershed | collected 2017-08-16 | reverse complement strand
CGGTGCTGGCCTGTTTGAGCATTCACATAGCGAGCCAGGGCATCCCCGCGCATCATGCCGCGACCAAGCAAAGGCACGGTCCAATCGGTGATGGTGGCCTCTTCCATGCTCTCAGAGACTTTTTGCAGCTGCGCCCCTGTTTTGCCACTGGCATAAAAAGCAGCGACCACACTGCCCGCAGATGTCCCCACCACCAAATCGGGTTTGATGCCAGCTTCTTCCAGCACCTGAATCACGCCCACATGGGCAAAACCACGGGCAGCACCGCCCCCCAAAGCCAAACCCAATTTGGGCGGGCGCTTGCTCACCACCTCGGGGGGCACAGGTTGCACGCCTGTGTCGACTGGCGCCAGGGGGCCACGGCTGCCGCACCCCAGCAAGACCCATGCGGCTAAAACGTAGAAGCCACGACGCCAAGCGGTGGTGACAAAGAATGAACGGGGACCCATGCCAGTAACTTTCAAGGTTGAGCTTCAATGCTAGGGATTGTCCTAGATAGCACGACCTGAAGGCGAAGATCCCGCATAATTGACGTTTACGTAAACGTCAATCAAGACTCAACACTCTGGAGACCCTCATGGACATCAAAGGCAAAGTATTCATCGTCACCGGCGGCGCATCAGGCTTGGGCGAAGGCACCGCCCGCGCACTCGCGGCCAAGGGCGGCATCGTGGTGATTGCCGACATGCAAGCGGACAAAGGCGAGGCCGTGGCCAAAGAGATAGGTGGCGCCTTTGTGAAATGCGATGTGAGCAACGAGAGCCAGGCCCAAGCCGTGGTGGCCCAAGCGGTCTCGCTGGGCAAGCTCATGGGTTTGGTCAACTGCGCGGGCGTCGCGCCTGCTGAAAAGACCGTGGGCAAAAACGGCGCACATGCATTGAGCAGTTTCACCCGCACCATCACCATCAACTTGGTGGGCAGCTTCAACATGATTCGCTTGGCCTCTGAAGCCATGTGCCACAACGAACCCGAAGCCACAGGCGAACGCGGCGTCTTGATTTCCACCGCCTCTGTGGCAGCGTATGACGGCCAAATTGGTCAAGCCGCTTACAGCGCCTCCAAAGGTGGCATCGTCGGCATGACCTTGCCCATCGCGCGCGACTTAGCCCGCAATGGCATTCGTAACATGACCATCGCCCCCGGCATCATGGGCACGCCCATGCTGTTTGGTATGCCCCAAGAAGTGCAAGACGCGCTTGCCGCCGGCGTGCCCTTCCCTTCACGCTTGGGCACCCCCCAGGACTACGCCAAACTGGCCCTGCATATCTTTGAAAACGATTTGCTCAATGGCGAAGTCATTCGTTTGGATGGGGCGATTCGATTGGCACCGAAATAAGCTGAAACGGGCTTTATATACTGGGTGCTCACGTGGTCGCCATCATGGCGACCACTTTGTTTTGCGTCCTGTTTTTTAAATATCGCCCATGGAAATCAAGGTCAATTTTCTCGACAAGCTTCGCCTAGAAGCCAAGTTCGATGACTTCACGGTTGTGGCTGACCAGCCTATCCGCTACAAAGGCGATGGCTCAGCGCCCGGCCCCTTTGACTACTTTCTCGCGTCATCGGCCTTGTGTGCGGCCTATTTTGTGAAGTTGTATTGCGTCACACGCAATATCCCCACCGAGCATATTCGCCTTTCACAAAACAACATTGTTGACCCAGAGAACCGTTACCAGCAGATTTTCAAAATTCAAGTGGAGCTGCCCGCCGACATTCAAGAAGTCGATCGACGTGGCATCTTGAATTCCATCGAGCGGTGCACCGTGAAAAAAGTGGTGCAAGCCGGCCCTGAGTTTGTCATCGAAGAAGTGGCGAACTTGGATGCAGATGCGCAGTCGTTGCTGACACTCAAGCCCACCTCCGACAGCCGCACCTACATCACAGGCAAGGACTTGCCGCTGGAGCAAACCATCGCCAATATGTCGGGACTCTTGGCGGACTTGGGCATCAAGATTGAAATCGCGTCATGGCGCAACATCATTCCCAATGTCTGGTCTCTGCACATTCGCGATGCCCACTCACCCATGTGTTTCACCAACGGCAAAGGCGCAACCAAAGAAAGTGCTTTGGCCTCGGCCTTGGGCGAGTACATCGAACGCCTCAGCAACAACCATTTTTATGCGGGGGCGTATTGGGGTGAAGACTTGGCCAACGCCGCGTTTGTGCATTACCCCAATGAGCGCTGGTTCAAACCTGGCAAAAAAGATGCGCTTCCTGCAGGCCTCTTGGATGAGCACTGCTTGGCCATTTACAACCCAGACGGTGAGTTACGCGCATCACACCTGATCGACACCAACTCGGGCCATGTTCAACGTGGCATTTGCGCGCTCCCTTATGTGCGGCACTCCGATGGCGAGGTGGTGTATTTCCCATCCAACCTGATTGAAAACCTGTTCGTCAGCAACGGCATGAGTGCCGGCAACACCTTGGCAGAAGCACAAGTGCAGTGCTTGTCTGAAATTTTCGAGCGCGCTGTCAAGCGCGAAATTATTGAAGGTGAAATCTGCTTGCCAGATGTTCCCTCCGACGTGCTGGCCCAATACCCAAGCATCTTGGCAGGCATTCAAGGTTTGGAAGAACAAGGCTTTCCCGTGCTGGTGAAAGATGCCTCCTTAGGCGGTACCTACCCCGTGATGTGCGTGACCCTGATGAACCCGCGCACAGGCGGCGTCTTTGCCTCCTTCGGCGCCCACCCCAACTTGGAAGTCGCCCTCGAGCGCAGCTTGACGGAGCTGCTTCAAGGCCGCAGCTTTGAAGGCCTCAATGATTTGCCGCCCCCCACCTTCGAGAGCAACGCGGTGACGGAGCCCAACAACTTTGTCGAACACTTCATCGACTCCAGTGGCATCGTGTCGTGGCGTTTTTTCAGCGCCAAGGCGGACTACGACTTTGTGGCTTGGGACTTTTCTGGCAATGGCGAGAACGCCACCGCGGAAGAAGCCGCCACCTTGCTGGGCATTCTCAAAGACATGGGTAAAGAGGTCTATACCGCGGTGTACGACCAGTTGGGCGCCGTGGCCTGCCGCATCTTGGTGCCCGGCTATTCTGAGGTGTACCCCGTCGAAGATTTGATTTGGGACAACACCAACAAAGCGCTGTTGTTTCGCGAAGACATCCTCAACTTGCATCGCTTGGACGATGACCGCTTGTCAGCGCTGTTGGACCGTTTGGAAAACAATGAACTCGATGAGTACTCAGACATTGCCACACTGATTGGCATCGAGTTTGATGAAAACACCGCGTGGGGACAACTCACCGTGATGGAGTTGAAACTCTTGATTCATCTGGCGTTGAAACAATGGGAACAAGCCCAAGAGCAGGTCAGCGCCTTCTTGCAATACAACGACAACACGGTCGAACGTGGCTTGTTTTACCAGGCCTTGAACGTGGTGCTGGAAGTCACCCTCGACCCAGATCTCGCACTGCAAGACTATGAGGCCAATTTCCGCCGAATGTTTGGCGATGCGCGAATGAACGCTGCCATCGGATCGGTCGACGGCAGCGTGCGCTTTTACGGACTCACCCCCACCAGCATGCAACTCGAGGGCTTGGAGAGGCACCACCGCCTCATCAACAGCTACAAAAAGTTACACCAAGCCCGCGCCAGAAACAGCGAAGCCTAAAATCAGAGTTCACTTTTTTGACCGATGGCCATCCCCCAACACTTCATCCAAGAACTCCTCGCCCGCGTTGATGTGGTCGAGGTGGTGGGCCGCTATGTGCAACTCAAAAAGGGAGGCGCCAACTTCATGGGGCTGTGCCCGTTCCACGGTGAAAAATCACCGTCGTTCTCGGTTAGTCCCGCCAAACAGTTTTTTCATTGTTTTGGTTGCGGCAAAAATGGCAACGCGATTGGCTTCTTGATGGAGCACGCGGGCATGACGTTTGTCGAAGCGGTCAAGGACTTGGCGCAAAACGTCGGCATGCAAGTACCCGAAGAAGACATCTCGCCGCAAGACCGCGCGCGCGCTGCTGAGCAACGTCAAAAGCAAGCCACGCTCACTGACGTGCTGGAAAAAGCAGGTGAAGCCTATCGCAAGCATCTACGCAACTCACCCAAAGCGATTGCGTATTTCAAAGGCCGTGGACTGAGCGGCGAAATTGCCAAACAATTTGGCTTGGGCTATGCGCCCGAAGGTTGGCGAAGTTTGGCCAGCGTATTCCCCGACTACCAAGACGCCCTGCTCGCAGAAAGCGGCTTGGTCATCGTCAGCCAAGAGGATGGCGAGGAAGAAAAACGCTACGACCGTTTCCGTGATCGCGTGATGTTTCCCATTCGTAACGTCAAGGGCGAATGCATTGGTTTTGGCGGACGCGTGCTGGGCGAAGGCACGCCCAAATACCTCAATTCACCCGAAACACCCGTCTTCAGCAAAGGTCGCGAGCTGTATGGTTTGTTTGAAGCCCGCAACGCCTTGCGCGACGCTGGCTATGTGTTGGTGACTGAGGGCTACATGGACGTGGTGGCCCTGGCGCAGCTGGGCTTTCCCAACGCAGTGGCCACACTGGGCACGGCCTGCACGACCGACCATGTGCAAAAGCTGTTTCGTTTCACTGACAGCGTGGTGTTCAGCTTTGACGGAGACAGCGCCGGCCGTCGCGCCGCGCGCAAGGCCCTCGATGGTGCGCTGCCCTATGCCACCGATGTACGCAGTGTGAAGTTTTTGTTCTTACCGGCTGAGCACGACCCCGATAGCTATATCCGCGAATTTGGCAAAGAAGCGTTTGCGCATTGCGTGACCGAGGCCATGCCACTGAGCCGATTCCTCATCGAAGTTGCCCGCGAAGGCTGCGACCTGCACACCGCCGAGGGCCGCGCCCACATGGCCAGCAATGCCAAACCCATGTGGATGGCTCTGCCCGACGGTGCGCTTAAGCGCCAACTGTTGAGCGAAATTGCCGAGCTGGCTGACCTCGGCAACCACGAGCTGCAAGACCTCTGGATGCCTGCTGCCCCAACGGCATCGCCAGCACGTGCGGGGGAATTCAAAAAGTCCTCCAAATTCAAGCCCCGCGAATCCTACGCACCCAAAACCTACAAACGCGGCACACGTCTGATTCCGCAAGGTCGTGCAGACCACGCGGCCCGGGTACTGCTGTCACACATGGACTTGTGGGAAGAACTCTCCACCGAAGACCACAACTTGTTGTGTGAACTGGCCCCACCCCACGGCCCGCTGTTTGTGTGGTTCGATCACCAACACCACGAGCACGGCAACCAAGCTTGGGGAGCCTTGCGTGAAGGTCTGCGTGGCAACGAATCTGAAGATTTGGCCCTGCGCGTCATGGCCACTGCCTTTACCCCCTTACTCGACGACGACGGCCAACCCAAGCCAGAAACTCAAACACCCGAACAACAGCGCAAAGAAGCGGGTCTGGAGTTACGCGGTATCTTGAACAAAATTTTGTTCGAAAGCCTGGATGCGCAAATGAAAGAGGCGATTGCCGAAGCTGCCGCCGACCCCACGGCCATGCAGCGCTACAAAGCCCTCTTTGAGCGACGCAAACAATTGGGCCAAATTCCGCAGAAACTGGTCGAGAGCCAGGACTAACAGGTATAATCCAAACCAGCAAGTGCGACAGCAGCACCTCCGGGCCCGGCCAACCGTGACACAAGCGCACGACTCGCCACCTTACCGCAAGGACTGCATTCCAAATGTTCGCCCAATCCGCTTGCTTCTAGAGGTTCACACTTCACCCCCCTGTTCCTGTTCCCGCGCCGGGTTTTACGGCGCTGTGTATTTGTTTCTTTGATGTCTAGGAGTTTTCATGCCTGTTGACCGCAAGTCCAAGAAGCCTGCCAAGCCTGTGGCCAAGAAGGTTGTTGCCAAACCTGTGAGCAAAAAGCCAGCCCCCGCTGCGCCCAAAGCCGCAGTCAAGCCTGCCGTCAAAGCCACTGCCAAAGCAGTTACCAAGCCCACCGCGAAGCCCGCTGCAAAAACCGCTGCCAAATCGGTAGCCAAGCCAGCCACGAAAGCCAAGTCAGTGCCCGCATCGAAAACAAAAACAGCTGCTAAGCCAGCCACCAAGTCTGTGACCAAATCAGCGGCCAAACCCGCAACGAAAACACCCACCAAAGCCAAGACTGAGGACACCAAGAAAAAAGCATCGGCCGTCGAAGCCCATGCGCCCAAGGCGGCTGCTAAAAAAGCGCCGACCAAGAAAGCCACCAAAGCCAAGGGCAAAAAAGCCATTGGTGATGACGACGACCTCGCCGACATCGAGGCCGACCTTGAAGGCGAACCGGTCGTTGAAGTCGGCGCCGAAAAAGCCAAACCTTTGCGCATGAAGATCAGCAAGGCCAAAGAACGTGCCTTGATGAAAGAATTCGGTTTGGACGAAACCGTGCTGTCTGAAGAAGACATGCAAAAGCGTCGTCAACGTCTCAAGACCCTGATCAAACTCGGCAAGACACGCGGTTACCTGACGCACGGTGAAATCTCTGACCACTTGCCTGACAAGCTGGTGGATGCTGAAACACTCGAAGTGGTCATCAGCATGTTGAACGACATGGGCGTGGCCGTTTACGAACACACACCTGACGCAGAAACTCTGCTGCTCAACAACAACACGCCCACAGCCGCAACCGAAGAGGAAGCTGAAGAAGAAGCCGAAGCCGCCCTGTCTACTGTCGACAGCGAATTCGGTCGCACCACCGACCCCGTGCGCATGTACATGCGCGAAATGGGTACGGTCGAGTTGCTGACCCGCGAAGGCGAAATTGAAATTGCCAAGCGCATCGAAGGTGGCTTGATGGACATGATGGCGGCCATCAGCGGCTCACCTGCCACCATCGCAGCAGTGCTGGCGATGGCAGAAGACATTCGCGAAAACAAGGTGGTGATCTCCACCATCGTGGACGGGTTCAACAACCTCAACGAAGCCGATGACTACGTGGCCGAAGAAGACTTCGACGAGTTCGACGAAGAGGACGATGACGATGGCAAAGGCGGCTCCAAGGCGCTGACCAAGAAGTTGGAAGAGTTGAAGAACGCGGCCCTTGAACGCTTCGATCGCATGAGCGCCTTGTTCGAAAAATTGCGCAAGACCTATGACAAAGAAGGTTACGGCACACCCGCTTACGTGAAAGCGCAAACCGCGCTGACAGCAGAACTGATGGGCATTCGTTTCACGGCAAAAACCATCGAAAAACTGTGCGAATCTGTTCGCGGTCAAGTCGACGATGTGCGTAAAAACGAACGCGAATTGCGTCGCATCATCGTTGACAAATGCGGCATGCCTCAGGCGACCTTCGTCAAAGACTTCCCGCCCAACTTGCTCAACCTCAAGTGGGTGGAGAAGCAAGCCGCAGCGGGCAAGCCTTGGTCTACCACCATGGGGCGTTACATTCCGCCGGTTCAAGATTTGCAGCAAAAGTTGATCAACTTGCAGTCCAAAGTGGTTGTGCCACTGGAGCAACTCAAAGATATCAACAAGCGCATGAATACCGGCGAACGCACATCACGCGGTGCCAAAAAAGAAATGATCGAAGCCAACTTGCGTTTGGTGATTTCGATTGCGAAGAAATACACCAACCGCGGTTTGCAATTCCTCGACTTGATCCAAGAAGGCAACATCGGCTTGATGAAGGCCGTGGACAAGTTTGAATACCGCCGCGGCTACAAGTTCTCAACCTACGCGACCTGGTGGATTCGTCAAGCCATCACACGCTCCATCGCTGATCAAGCACGCACCATTCGTATTCCCGTGCACATGATCGAGACCATCAACAAGATGAACCGCATCAGCCGCCAACACTTGCAAGAGTTTGGTTTCGAGCCCGATGCCAGCGTCTTGGCCGAGAAGATGGAAATTCCAGAAGACAAGATCCGCAAGATCATGAAAATCGCCAAAGAACCGATCTCGATGGAAACACCGATCGGTGACGACGACGACAGCCACTTGGGCGACTTCATCGAAGACAGCGTCAACACCGCGCCTATCGAAGCTGCCATGCAAGCCGGCTTGCGCGATGTGGTGAAAGACATCTTGGATGGCCTCACCCCACGCGAAGCCAAAGTGCTGCGCATGCGCTTTGGCATTGAGATGGCCAGCGACCACACCCTCGAAGAAGTGGGCAAACAGTTTGATGTGACGCGCGAGCGCATCCGTCAAATCGAAGCCAAGGCCTTGCGCAAATTGAAGCACCCCAGCCGCAGCGACAAACTGCGCAGCTTCATCGACACGGTTTAAGCGCCCGTTCGCCACAGAAAACCCCGCCTGTTTGTACCGGCGGGGTTTTTCTTTTGGAACGGACGGCTAGGCAGTGGCCAAGGCCATCACGCCGGTAGCCGTGTTGGAAATTGGAATGTGGTAGTTCTGATGAATCGGTTTGACATGCTCGCCCAAGGCGCCGCGCATGGCCAACCACATCACCAATTCAACACCTTGCGTGCCCGTTTTTTCAACCAACTCATGGATGCTGAATTGCGTGGCCCACGCGGGGTTTTTGTCGAGACTGGCCATAAATTCCAAATCAAAGGCCTTGTTGATATGGCCGGCACGCTCGCCATCCAACTGATGACTCAATCCACCTGTGCCCAAAATAGCCACCTTCAAATCGCTGTCCCAGCTACGAATGGCTTCGCCGACGGCTTTGCCTAGGTTGTAACAACGCTTGGCCGATGGCATGGGGAATTGCACAGTATTGATGCAAATCGGCACAGTCAACACAGGACATACAGCATCAGGCCAAAACAACTTGAGGGGCAAGGTAAAGGCATGGTCCACCAGCATTTCTTGACAGGTGACCACGTCAAACTCTTTCTCAACCAACTCATTGATGATGTGCCATGACAGATCAGGCGCACCTTTGAATGGAGGCAATGTGGGGATACCCCAACCCTCATCCGCGTTGTTGTATTGCGCAGCCGCACCGACTGCAAAAGTGGGCATTTTGTCGAGGAAGAAGTTCAAGCCGTGGTCGTTGTAAAACACCACCGCCACGTCGGGCTTGACTTGGCTTAACCATTCATGAATGGGTGGAAAGCCATCAAAAAAGGGTTTCCAGTAGGGATCTTGCTGAATGCCTTTGGCAATCGCGCCGCCGATGGAGGGAATGTGTGATGAGGCGAGTCCGCCCACAATTTTTGCCATGGTAGATCTCCTGAATGTTTATGGGTGGGCCGCTGCGCGCAGCTTGGCTTTAAATTCTTCTTTGGTCATGCCTGTTTGGGCAGCGCCCAAGTCCTGCACATCCAACCCCAAAATGCCTGCGAACTTGGCGAGGTAATACACATTGCCACCTGCAGCAATCAGTCCCAACACATTGCGGGTACGAATGGCGTCAGCTTGCGTCGCATTCAATCCGTACTGCGTCATATAAGCCTCTTCGTTGGCTTTGAAGGCATTGCGGTTGTCAGCGCTGTTGAAGGAGTAACACATCTTGTTCAGGGCGTAGCCTTTTTGAGCTTGGTCCCCGTCAAACAAGGTGGTTCCAAAAATAGGTTCTGGTTTATGACGCATAGCACGCTCCGTGGTGGATGTTGTTCAATGGGACGGAGTGTGGGCGAGTTAACTCATAAAATAAACAAGGCATTACTCATTTATTTCATGAAAAAATTTAATCATTTAGATTTGGATGGACACCTGCTGCATCTGCTCACGACGGTCATTGAACAAGGTTCCGTGACCGCTGCTGCCAATAACTTGGGCATCACACAGTCAGCTGTGAGTCACCAACTTGACCGTTTACGGGCCATCGTGGGCGATGCTTTGTTTGTGAAATCAGGACGCGGCATTGTGCCGACAGCTCGTGCTGAAGCGCTGGTGCTGCAAGCACGGGGGTTGCTTGACCAGCTAGAGAGCTTTATCCACAGCGGCGCCTTGGACCCCGCGCGGTTGACGCAGTGCTTCACGATTGCCGCGAACGACTTACAGCGAGATTTGCTACTCCCACCATTGCTCAATCGCCTGCAAGCGCAAGCCCCCGGCGTCACCCTGCGTGTCGTACCTTCCGATGTTCCCAGCGCCGATATGTTGCGTGCCCAAGACTGCCAACTCGTCCTCAGTCCTCGCCCGCCCGACGCCACCGACATCAAGCACAGGCGTTTGTTTACGGACACCTACCGCGTTTTCTACGACCCCGCCATGCGCAAAGCACCGCGTTCGCTCAAAGCCTATGAGGCATCAGAACACATCACCGTGATACATCAACCCCAACGACATTTGGACATTGATGAACTGTTGGTCAAACGCGGGATGAAACGCAACTTTGTGGCCACTGTGAGCAGTTTTGCGGGTGTGGCTTCTTTTGTGACAGGCACCAACAGATTAGCCACCCTGCCCGGCTTGCTACGCCAAGGTCTACTGCGGGGCCTTGCCGATGCCCCGTTACCGTTTGAGACCCCCGACATGCCGATGTATGCGATTTGGCATCTGCGACATCAACAAGACCCGGTGCATGTTTGGTTAAGAGAACAACTCTTCAACCCTTGATGTCTAGAACAGAGTCGTCAGCTTGGTTTAATCGCGACTTTGTACGATTTCTGTTGTTTTCAATATCCCATTTACCCTGTGCTCGAACGCTTGCTTTATCGCTCCAAAGCCACCAACACCTTGGGTAGCTTGCATCTCTTCAACATGCTCAGCGAAGCACGTTCCAAGAATGCATCAATGGGCATCACCGGCCACTTGCTCTACACCGAGGAAGTGTTTGTGCAATGCATCGAAGGCCCTGCCGAATCTGTGGCTGATTTGTGGGCCAGCATCCAGCGAGATGAGCGCCACTACGATTTAGAAATACTCGCACGCGGCCCCATTCAAACGCGTCGCTACGCCGATTGGTCGATGGCTTTCTCAAGCTACCCCAGTCTGAACCGTTTCAACATGCCCGGATTCTTTGCGGTGAACAAAGAAGGCATGAACGCCGAAGCCGAGCGCTGTGCGCAGGCCTAAAGCAAGTTAAGCAAACTCTTCGGTATCGACTTCCGACGCATTGAGGGCGTTGTAGCGCGGGCCTTTGACTGTATGCGGGTTGATCAAGTCTTCTAAGCGCTGCATCTGGTCTGCCGACAACACCACATCGGCAGCGGCGATGTCATCTTCGAGGTGACGGATATTTTGCGTGCCAGGAATCGGAATGAGCTTGCCGTCTTTGTGCAGCAACCATGCCAAAGCCAACTGCGCTGGCGTGCAACCCACCTCATGCGCGACGGCTTGATAACCATCGAGCAATGGCAAATTCGCAGCGTAAGTCTCTGGGCTGAAGCGCGGCATGGCGCGGCGAATGTCGTTGGCCGTCAACGTGCCCACGTCACGCAACTCGCCACACAAGAAACCACGCGCCACAGGACTGAAAGCTACAAACGTGGCACCCAGTTCTTCGCAGGCTTTGAGCACGGCGATTTCTGGATTACGTGTCCACAACGAGTATTCGGTTTGCACTGCCGCAATGGGGTGTACAGCATGCGCTTTGCGCAGGGTGGTAGCCGAGACTTCGCTCAAACCAATTTCACGAATCTTGCCTGCGCGCACGAGGTCACTCAGCGCGCCGACACTGTCTTCGATCGGCACTTGTTTGTCCCAGCGGTGCAGGTAATACAGATCAATCACGTCGGTGCCCAAGCGCGACAAGCTGTCTTCACAGTTCTTGCGCAAAGTTTCTGGACGCCCATCAATGACGCGCTTCACACCATCGGGAAACGACACACCGGCCATGCCGCCTTTGCTACACAAGGTAATTTGGCTGCGATGCGCTTTGAGTGCACGTCCCACCAATAACTCGTTGGTGCCAAAGCCATACAAGGCGGCAGTGTCAAACAGGGTCACACCCAAATCAAGCGCACGATGAATCAAGGCCTCACCTACCTCTGGTGCTGGCGGTGCGCCATAGGCGTGGCTCAGGTTCATACAGCCCAGACCAATGGCTGACACGGTGTAAGGGCCAAGTTGACGTTGTTTCATAGCGTGTGCGGTGTTTGGGTCCAAGCGGGCAAAGGGGCGGAGCGGTGCAACACACTGTCGTGCAACCACGTGGCACTGCG
>JACCDO010220673.1_pt1 | contig 11984 bp, 5 predicted proteins | sample 7446101 | NCBI WGS metagenome assembly JACCDO01 (sample SAMN15323440, study PRJNA562643) | freshwater metagenome | isolation source: river surface water | place: USA:Blue River Watershed | collected 2017-08-16 | reverse complement strand
TGCTGAAGAAAGATATCATCGTATTGCTGCTTTGGCAAAAGGTGAATGCTATGAAAATATGGCACAATTCCAAGAAGCCAAAGCTAAGATCAAAGGTGTATTGCCAGAAGAAATTCAACAAAAAGCAATCAGCATCAAACAACAAATTCAAAATGTCAAAGCCAGCTTAGAAGCACCTTCTAGCAACCTAGCGACTTACTTGACTCGTGCAGCACAAGCCAAGAATACTCAAGTAGAAGCTTCTTTGATGACACCTATGGTTCAACAAATGATGGGCATTGAAGGTCTTCCTTTGAGTGACAGTGTTCTTGAAATGAGTTCTTTACTTCGTGGTGGTAACCCAACATTTAGAAGAGAATTAGAACATTTCAAAGAATTAGCTCTCGCAAATAGAGGCGCTTGTATTCTCTATGAATCTGAAGTACCAGTATCTATGGTTGGTCTTGCTGATCTTCTACAAAAGAAATTTGGCGCTTTCAACAAAGATGATGATCATGAAGTTCAATTGTTAAGAGCTGAAAAGATGAGAAACTATCTTGCACACAGAGCGCATACAGCTGTGATTGTGCACGAAATGGGCCACAGTGTTGGTGAAAGACACAACTTTGTCAGTTCTTCAGATGCTTATAACTATCGTCCTCAATATTGGCAATTACGTACCAAGAATGGTACTGTGACTGAACAATGTACAGATTTATCTTCTGATGGTGAAAACTGTGTAGGTCCTCGTTACTTCGATCCTATCACCAAATCAGAAAAAGATAATCTCTTGTGGATGTGGATGCATTCTTCTGTGATGGACTATGCCGGTGAAAATACTCAAGATCTTCTCGGTCTTGGTGCTTATGACTTTGCAGCTGCTCGTGCATTCTATGGTAACAGCTATGCAGTATTCTCAGATCCTAGCTATGCAATGGGTACAAATAGATCTAGAGGTATGATTGGTAAGATGGATAACTTTGGTGGTATTTTGGGTTTCCAATGGGATATTCAAAAACCAAATAATGAACAAATCAAGTTACATTATAGCCAACTCAATAACTTCTATGACTTAATCCAACAATGCGAAAATATTGCTGATCCTTATGTATTCAAACCAACAAATTGGGATGATGCAACAAATGGTCCTTGGGAACCAACACTTGATGGTTTGCTTGTGACTCTTGATGGGGTAACTTATAGCCGTTGTAAACAACAACCTGTTGATTATGTCACTTGGCAAGATCTCAGTATGCCAGATCAACAAATTGCTGGTGAATTCTATAGAGGTGGTGTTGCCGTTGATGATCAAAATCGCGTTAGAGTTCCCTATGGTTTTGGTACTGACTCTTGGGCTGACTTAGGTAATCTCAGTGTTTATCGTCATGATAATGGCGCTGACGCTTATGAATTATTTGACTTCTTCATCAGTCAACAAGAAGTAAACCACATTTTCGATAACTATCGTCGTGGTAAGAATGACTTCAGTGTACGTAATGCTGCTGGTCGTGCTTTAGGTCGCTATAACTCTAAGATGAGAGATGGTGCTAAAGGTTTAGGTCTTCTCAAGAGTATCTATAAGACCTTTGCAACAAATCTAGGATATTCATTTGCTGATTTCTGGTATGTACTTGCTGATGATTTCTTTGATATCAATATGCTTGCTTCAGGTGTCGCTTTCGACTTCTTTACCAGACAATTATCTAGACCCGAACTCGGACCTCACTATCTAGATGCAAACTTCATTCTTAGATCCCAAAGAGATGCAATTGGTCAAGAAGATAATCCAGTTGCGCTCAATATGCCTAATGGTGTTACTGGTATCTATGGTAATGTGGTTTCCTTTGGTCGCCCCATTGAAAATGAACTCGCTCAAGATAAAGGTGAATACAATAGCCAATACACAATCTCTGCAGGTTCTTACTATGAGAAGATGTACACATCTATGTTGCTCACAGAGTCTTATGACAACTTCATCAGCTCTGATCGTAGCGAATTCGTAGATGGTCGTTTCCGTTCCATTTCTATGGCTGATATTTTCCCAGATGGTTATCGTCGTTGGTTAGCCAACAACCTTACTTGGGATGATGAAATCAGAGGTCAAAGATTCCAATCTGATCGTGATGGCAAACTCTCTCTTGATGCTCAAGGATTCCCCACAACACCTCTAGGTTGGACAACTTGGTGGGGTCCAGAACCAAGAACCTGTTTCCCCAACAAAGACAGCATTCTTTGTGATGTCTATGGCGATGAGAACAATCCAAGATACGGCGCAAGCAGAAATGCATACACCGTTACTGTTGATCCTCAAATCGGTTGGGAACAACAACAATTCTTAATCAACTGGACCATGGTATACTTACCAGAAAATCAACAACAATTCTGGATCGACCAAATGAGAATTTGGGAATACGGTGTAGATGCTGATCCTCAAATTGAAGCTAAGATCGAATTCCATAATCCAGAAGGCAAGACTTATGTCGCTAAGACCTTTGGTAAGGAAAAGATTTTTGGCAAGACTGTACAAAAAGGGATTGCTGCTAGAGTTCTAGAATATGCAAATAGCCTTCTTGCACAAGCTTATGAAACCACTGATGGACCAGACTTAGATGGTGATGGTAATCCTGATTGGTATGAACCCGTATTTAATGAAGGTCAAGCTGTTGTTAAATATGATCCTACCCTCAAGACTGTTCTTCCTAATGGCAGTGAAGCTCAAGGTAAAGAAGGTTGTGATGAAGTTAGCAATGTTAAGTGTGTATGTGAAGACAATCGCGCTTGTATTAAGCTAAGAGAATATGTACAAGTACCATTCTACCTCAGAGAAACCATGAACACCTATCATTTTGGTGGTCCAAGAACTCGTGGTATATTCTAATTTCTAATCGACGCTGCACATAAAGCAGATATCATATTTCTTATATTTGATTTTATTGGACATCTCAGATCCTTTGCATATAATTAGCAACAGTTATGTTTTTTGCTTAGGTATTAAAGGTTTAGAATGTCAATTGCCAATGAAATCCCCAATTTAATTGAGCTTAACGCCAAACAATTAGAAGTTTACCATCTCGCGCAGAAAATGGCTCAAAAGCTGGTGACTGATGCTCAATACAGGGAAGAGCATGAGATTTTTGCAGAAGATCTACTAAAAGAAATGGGAACTCTGGGTTTACTTGGGATCAATATCCCTGAAATCGATGGTGGTAGAGATGCTGGGGTGGTTGCTTATATCTATGCTGTTCGTACACTTGCTAGAGCTTGTGCAAGCACAACAGTGGCGATGATGGTGACCAATATGGTGGCAGAAACCATTGCAAAATTTGGCACAGATGCCCAAAAACAACAATTCCTACATCCACTTAAATCTGGTACTTGGCCTGCACTTGGTTTTTGCCTCAGTGAACCCTCAAGTGGTAGCGATGCCGCTGCAATGAAATCAACAGCAGTTAAATCAGATGATCATTACTTGCTCAATGGTGTCAAAACATGGATCACCAGTGGTGGTAAAGCTGGAGCATATCTATTGACAGCTAAATTAAATAGCCAAAAAGTCACTACTTTTATATTACCAGCAGATCACAGTCAGTTATATGCAACCAAAAAAGAAGATAAACTCGGTTTAAGGTCTTCTCATACCACCCAAATCATTATGGATCAATGTGTAGCGCCTTTATCATCATTACTCGGTGAAGAAAATCAAGGTTTAAAGGTGATGTTTAATGCCTTAGATGGTGGTAGAATTGGGGTAAGTGCCCAAGCCATTGGTGTGGCTGATGCAGCCATTGATCTATTGATCAAGAGATCTCAACAAAACCCAGCCAATAAAGCTGAAATACAACAATGGTTAGGACAAGCAATCGCCAAAAGAGATGCGAGTTGGATGCTTTGTCTTGATGGTGCCATACGCAAAGATCAATCTTTAAACCTGACCCAAAATGCAGCGATGAGTAAAGTATTTTGCACAGAAAAAGCCAATGAAATTTGTCGATGGGCTGTACAAGCTTGGCAAAACGAAGATTGCTTGGAAAATCGATTGGCTCAAAGACTAGCCAGAGATGCTAGGGTGATGAGAATCTATGAAGGTACCAGTGAAATCCAACGATTGGTGATTGCGAGAGAAGCGATTAAAAATCAAGAAGGACTAAGATGACTGCAAATATTAGAATCTATGAAGTGGGACCAAGGGATGGATTACAAAATGAAAAAGCTTTTATTCCCACTGAATCCAAAATCGAATTGATCAAAGCCCTACTCAATGCCAACCTAGATCAAGTAGAAATCACAAGCTTTGTCAACCCCAGATGGATTCCCCCTTTGGCAGATGCAGAAGCTGTGGTTCAAGCATTGATTCATCATCCCCAAATCGATCGATTAACAGCCTTAGTCCCCAATATGAAAGGACTAGAACGGGCAGAGAATCTCAAAGAAATCGCTGTGTTTATGTCAGCAAGTGCTACACATAATCAAAGAAATATCAATAAAACCCATGATGAAGCATTTGAAGCATTTCAACCCGTATTTGAACAATGTCAATCCAAGAATATCAGGGTAAGAGCTTATGTAAGCACAGTTTGGGGTTGTCCTTATGAAGGAAAAATAGACCCAAGAGTATCCACTCAAATCACCAAAAAACTCTTGGATATGGGGGCTTATGAAGTCAGTTTAGGGGATACCATTGGCGTAGGAAATCCTAAGCAAACCCGAGAGATTTTAGAAGTAATGCTCTCTGAAATCCCAGCGCAAAAACTATCAATGCACATGCATGATACATGGGGACGTGCATTGGCAAATTGCCTTGTGGGTTTGGAGATGGGGATTACTTCATTCGATAGCAGTATTGGTGGTTTAGGGGGCTGTCCTTATGCCCCGGGTGCCAGTGGAAATCTCGCTACTGAGGATTTGGTCGCCATGCTTTTAGAAATGGGTTATCCTTGTCATGTGCAATGGGATGCTTTAATTCAAGCTGGGGCTTTGGCTCAGAAATTATTGGGGAGAAAACTCATGAGTCGCGCATTACAAGCTGAACTAGGCAAGCAAAATATCGTAACAATAGAATCTTAAACAACACTCAAACAATAGGATAAAACATGACAAATCTCGGCGTAATTGTAGAAAAATCAGAATCATTATGGACCATTACCCTCAATGCACCAGATCGCTTAAATGCGCTTGGTAAGACAGTGGTTTCAGATTTACTAGCTGTGGCAAAGGAAGTCGCCAATGAAAAAGCAGTAAGAGCAGTGATTCTCAAAGGCAGTGGGAAGGGTTTTTGCGCTGGGGCTGATCTCAAGGAAAGAAATGGGATGTCTGAAACAGAAGTCAGAGAATTTGTGGCGCTACTCAATGAAACTTTTAATACCATTTCCCAATCTCCCAAAGTTTGGATCGCTTCTATTCATGGTTTTTGCTTAGGGGGTGGATTAGAACTCGCTTTATGTGCAGATATTCGTGTGGCAGACCAAAACACAAGTTTGGGTTTACCAGAAGTGAGAAGAGGGATTTTACCTGGAGCTGGTGGTACCCAAAGATTACCTAGATTGATCGGTATGGCAAAGGCAAAATCATTGATTTTAACAGGGAGAACCATTAAGGCACCAGAAGCTTTGGAATTAGGGATTCTCAATGAAATCGGTGAAGATGAAGAAGTATTGGCTTTGAAATGGGCTGCAGAAGTGTGTAAATGTGCACCGATCAGTTTAACCCAAGCCAAGAGAGCTTTGGATGGGGGTTGGGATTTATCTTTGAATGAAGGTTTGGCACTTGAACGTGCTTGTTATGAAGTGATTATTCCTACTGAAGATCGTTTGGAAGGTTTAAAGGCATTTGCAGAAAAAAGAGAGCCTCAATTTAAAGGGCAGTAAGCAAAAAAATGACGCATCAATTATCTCATCAATCAAAATTATCATTTGAAGATATCATCGCTGTGGGCAATGGTGGTTTAATCTTAGAATTAGCCCCCAAAACACTAGAATTACTGAGACAACGAAGAGAACAAATCTGTAGGTTTATCGAAGAATCCAATGCCCCATCTTATGGTTTTAATCGTGGTTTTGGTCATAATGTAAAACAAAGTGTCCCCAAATCAGATTTGTCAAGATTACAACGAAATTTGATTATTTCTCATGCTTGTGGGGTAGGCGAACATACACCGATTAAAATGGTTAGGATTGCCATGCTCCTAAGAGCTCAATCTCTTGCACAAGGATTTAGTGGTGTGAGACCTGAAGTCATTCAACAACTGATCATCTTCTTAAACCAAGGCATTACACCTGTTGTCCCCAAATATGGCTCAGTTTCAGCAAGTGGAGATTTATCTCCTTTGTCGCATATCGCTTTATCTTTGATCGGTGAAGGTGAGTGTTTTTTCCAAGGGGAGAAGTATAAAACAGAAGCATTATTATCTAAGCTCAATATTAAACCCTTGGCACTAGAGATGAAGGAAGGTCTGGCACTTAACAATGGCGTTCAATTTACCAATGCCATTGCGTTGGTATGTGTAGAAGAATTAGAAAACCTCATACAAACAGCAACCATTGCCACTGCCTTAGGGATGCAAGTGCTCCTAGGGTCAGATTCCCCTTATCGTGCTGATCTTCAAGCGCTACGATTGCATCAGGGGGCGCATCAAATTGCGCAATGGTTATTAGCACTCACCCAGAATTCCCCCTTAAGAGAAGCACATAGACCTTATGATATCGATGGGGAAGTCCAAGACCCATATAACTTGAGATGTGCCCCCCAAATCTTGGGCGCTTGTTATGATCTCTTGCAACGAGCCAAACAGACTTTGATTCAAGAAAGCAATAGTGTGACTGATAATCCATTGATTCTAGAAGCCAAAGCTGAAAATGGCTGGGATCAAATCGAAGGGGGTAAGTATATCGGACAATTTGTAGATATCGTTTCTGGTGGGCATTTCCATGGGATGCCAGTGGCATTTGCTGCTTATGATCTTCTACAATTGATGGGAACAGTGAGTTCTTTGTCTAATATGAGATGTGCTAGATATGTGGATGAAAATAGAAACAAGGGTTTAGGCAGTGATCTCAGATGGTCTGAAGTATCTAATGATCCTAGCATACAAGCCCAAAGTCCGATTTCTTCAGGCATGATGATTCCTGAATATGTCAGTGCAAGTTTGACAAATTATCTTTGGGGATTGGCGATGCCTAGCCATTTATTTTCGATTTCAACAGATGCTGGTCAAGAAGATCATGTCAGTATGGCACTCAATGTGATTTGGCGTGTTTGTGATGGTATTCCTAGATTATGTGAAGCTTTGGCGATTGAATGTGCATTTGCGGCACAAGCAGCAATTATTCGTAAACACATGTCCTATCTTCCATCAAGACATTATGCTGAAGATGGTTCTTCTCAAAAAGTCAAGTATCCTATTGAACCCGAGCAAAGGAAGCTTAGTCCTATCAGTGAAGAGATTGTGAATCGTATCTATCAAAGTTTCCCACCGATTTATGAGGATCGTTATTTATCTCTTGAATTACAAAAATTAGCGATGGATATTCGCAATAAAGGACTTAGTAAGCTTTTTGCGTTTTAGATTATTTTTTGATTGGGTTTTTGAGAATATCTGAAAAACTTCTCTTCTTTGGGAAACTGGTATCATCTTGATCAGAACCAGCAGGGAAATTAGATGCTGATGAATATTGAACTGAATTTACTTGATCTGGATTGCCTAAGGGATAGAAACTTGACATTTGATTGGGTGGATTGGGTTGGGGTTGATTGAGTTGAATGGAAGGTGGGACATAAGCATAGGGCGCATAAGGAACAGTTGTTTTAGGTGTAGGGATTGAAGGTTGATGAATGGGTGGTGCTTGATAATCTGTTTTCTCATTAAAATCATTAAAATCATCAAAATCATCATTGCTTTCAACAGAGGAAGGTTGGCTTTTGAGACGTTCTGGTTTTAAAGGAATCGGTTTTTTAGGTGGTAGTAGGGGTTTAATTTGAGATTGTTGCAAGGGCGATTGGTATTGTGCTTGATTAATGGTGGGTGTCACTTCTCTAATTCTTGTAGAATCTTCTTCTTCTTTGCTTTGCACATAAGAATTAAAGGAATAAGGGGTAGGTGGTTCTGATTTTAAGGTTTTGAGTCCTTGATCTTGGTTTTGATCATAGTTTTGATAGAGGGGATTCTCTTTTTTGGGTGTAGGTAATATCGATAATTTTTGATCTATGGTCAATGGTGCTGTGAGTTCATTGTCATCGATATCAAAATCTTGTTCCATCACCATCACAGACGTTTCTTCTTCATTGATCAGTCTTTGTTGGAGTTCGGCATAGTTCAAATCTAAGATTGTATGCTTCTTTTTACCTTCATCTTCATCTTCATCTTCATCTTCATCTCCTTGACGCATTGCAGATGCTTCATCATGAAAATCAGTGATTTCAGCAGCATCAAAAGATTCTTCTAAGAGTATAGATGCCTTGATTCTAAGATTTAATGGACTTAATTCTTGTTGATTGAGATTTTCGATGGGTTGATCTTCGATCTCTGTTTGAGAATATTGGTTGATCTCACTAAAAGAAGTGAATTGAGATGCATCCAAATCATCTTCTTTGGCGATAAATGTTTGTATTTCTTGTTCAACCACAGATTCTTGTTCTTCACTCCCTAATTTGGCATATTCACTATTTTCAATCACCTGATCTTCGCTACTTTCCTCAAAATAACTATCATGCAACACTGTATCAGACCTAATAAATCCACGATGTATCTCGGGTTGAGGCGAAGGATCTGCTATTTGTGATGTTGTGATTTGTATGGTATCTAAAACAGGAGATGATTGTTCTTGAATAGGACCTTGTTTCTCGATATGTATCAAATCATCAAGGCTAAAACTTGGCTTTTGATAATATTCATAAGATTTAAGCCACATCTCTCCACTGATGCTTAAATCAGCACCTTTGTTGAGTTCCATACAAGAGTGATTGTTGAGTTCAAGGAGAACTGGTAATTGATTGCCTACTTGATGCCAGATCAAATCAATCCCTGTGCTTTGCGCCAAGAAATCGCTTTGTCCGCTGAGATGTCTTAAGGCACTTTGGGGAGAATCATTTTTGCTGAAAACAAGATAAGGATATTCTCGTTCACTTAGGGTATGCCAAGAGTAGGGTGGATTGATGATAACACGTTGGGGAAATCTGCTTTGATCGAGGGTATACATCGATTTCAAATGTTGATTTAATACTTCTAATGCGACTTGTTTAGAAACTTCATCTCTTGCTACTACTAATATATTTAAAGGACTTCTGAGCATTGTACTGACTAAAAGTTCTAATTTATCATTCAATACCAATGGTTGCAAAGGACGAGTATACAATACATAATGTTGATCATCACTGCTGATCAATCGATCTAATTGTATGTGTGAGTCATCTCTTAAACATCTGTCAAAATGACCCCATAATGCATCACTGATCTTCATGCCAATATGATATGACGGATCAAAAAATGTAATGCCTTGTTGTTTGTCCAAACGAAATCTAAGTGTCTGTGCTTCCAATAAACGATCTAGTACAATATGCCCAGCTAATAATTCCCTTAAAAATTGCTCAAAATGATACATCTGTTATCCTTTATGAGAGTTAAAGATATCCTTTATAGTTTATGCTTATCATCGTACTTGTCAATAAAATGATATGAATTATTTAGGTCGTATAAACACTTGTTTTTATTGATTTTTTTTAAAAATTTGAATTTTACTCATCATTACTCTAGATGATCTATGTCAAAAAAGCGAAAGAACTCTTGTGAATGACTTGTCAAAAAGAGCAATGGTGCTTAGTTTTTTGCCCGCTTGTTCATCTAAAAATTGACGATTTTAAAAAATCATTTAAAAGATGAACTTGTAACAATCAAAGAAATCAATCAACTCTCAAAAAAGGTAAAGATGATGAAAAATCGTCCTCTGTTATTGGGTATGGCTTTTGCTATACTACTTGGAGTTTTTTCGGCATGTAATCCCCCTTCAGGTAAAAAAAAAGGGAATGCTGAAAAAGCCAATACACCCACAGCAGCACCACAAGCAGTAGCTCCTATTGGTGATATTTCTATCCCAGTTGGCGCTAGCCCCACCAAAGGTGCTGGCGAAAATGCGTTGGTGACAATCATAGAATTTAGTGACTTCCAATGTCCATTTTGTAATAGGGTCAATGATTCAATTAAACAAATTATGGCAAACTATGGAAGTGAAGTCAGAATTGCATTTAAGCACAATCCATTGCCATTCCACAAAGATGCGCCTTTAGCTGCTCAAGCTGCTTTTGCTGCTCAAAAGCAAGGTAAATTCTGGGAAATGCATGATTCTCTATTTGCAAACATGAAGAATTTATCCAGAGATGAATTGATCAAATATGCAACCGATTTAGGTTTGAACAAAGATCGTTTTGTCGCTGATATGGATTCTAGTGAAGCCAAAGCCCAAGTAAAAGCTGATATGGATTTGGCAACTAAACTTGGTGCAAGAGGTACACCTCATTTCTTTATCAATGGTAAAAGAATTCCAGGTGCTCTTCCTTATGAGAAGTTTAAAGAAGTCATTGATCAACAATTGATCGAAGCCAGAGCTCTACTTGCCAAAGGGATGAACCATGCTGATGCTTATCAAGCTTTGGTAAAAAAGAATTTTGAACCTGAAAAACAAGCACCTAAAGCTGAAGCTGATTCTAAAACTGTATACAAAGTACCAGTGGGCAATAGCTACAAAAAAGGTGGCACAGAACCTTTAGTGACCATTATTGAATTTAGTGAATTTGAATGCCCATTCTGTTCAAGAGTAAACCCAACCATTAAGCAAATTTTAGATACCTATGGTGACAAGGTACAAGTTGTATTCAAGCATAATCCACTCCCATTCCATGCAAACGCAATCCCTGCATCTAAAGCTGCTTTTGCTGCTGGTGAACAAGGTAAATTCTGGGAAATGCATGATCTTCTCTTTGCCAATCAAAAAGCCCTTAAGCCAGAGAATCTAGAACAATATGCAACTCAACTCGGTTTAGATCTCGCTAGATTTAAAGCTGATGTCGCATCAAGCAAATATGATGCAATGATCAAAGCTGATCAAGATACTGCAACTCAATTTGGTGCAAGAGGTACACCCGGATTCTTTATCAATGGTCGTAACCTCAGAGGCGCTCAACCCTTTGATAGCTTCAAGAAAATCATCGATGAAGAAATCAGTAAAGCTGAAGCTCTCTTAAAGACTGGTGTCGCTAGAGTAGATGTTTATAACAAACTCACAGAAAAGGGTTTACTCAAAGCAGCTGAACAACAAGCACAAGCACCAGCAGAAGATTCCAAGACTGTTTATAAATTACCTCTTGGCAATAGCTATGCGAAAGGTGGCGCTGAACCCTATGTGACAATCGTAGAATTCAGTGAATTCCAATGCCCATTCTGCACCAGAGTATTACCTACCCTCAAACAAGTTCTCGATACCTATGGCGACAAAGTCAAAGTTGTATTTAAGCACAATCCTTTACCATTCCATGCTGATGCGCCTTTGGCAAGTGAAGCTGCTTTAGCTGCAGGTGCTCAAGGTAAATTCTGGGAAATGCACGATATTCTCTTTGCTAATCAAAAGAATCTCAAGAGAGATAGCATCAATCAATATGCAACTCAACTCGGCTTAGATATGAGCCGTTTTGGTGCAGATCTCGATAGTGGTAGATTTAAGGCTGATATCAAAGCTGATCAAGAGATTGCTGCACAATTTGGTGCTGGTGGTACACCCAATTTCTTTATCAATGGTCGTCAACTTGTAGGCGCTCAACCCTTTGATGGCTTCAAGAAAATCATAGATGAAGAAATCAGTAAAGCTGAAGCTCTCTTAAAGACTGGTGTTGCTAGAGCTGATCTCTACAATAAACTCACTGAAAAGGGTGAATTGAAAGCCAAGAAAGCTACACCTCAAGCTCAAGAAGTTGATAAGACTGTATATGTTGTAGATGTATTGCCCACAGATGCTTTCAAAGGC
>JACCDO010758089.1_pt1 | contig 11985 bp, 5 predicted proteins | sample 7446101 | NCBI WGS metagenome assembly JACCDO01 (sample SAMN15323440, study PRJNA562643) | freshwater metagenome | isolation source: river surface water | place: USA:Blue River Watershed | collected 2017-08-16 | reverse complement strand
GTTGTTCAAGTAACGGTCTTGCAAATCCAAGCGGCGGCAGGTCTCCAAGGCAACTGTTGCGCTCTTGACATCACCCATATTCTTCAATATTTTAGCCTTAAGTAAGTACATATCCAAGCCAGTTGGAGTGTGATCAACGCAACGATCTGCTAGTTGCAGGGCCTCCGTGTAATGACCACCTCGTAATAGTAACTGGGATTTTAAGTATAACGTCCAGAGTAACGATGTGGGAGCCTCTGCCTTACTTGCATCAGCAGTGAAGGAGGAGTGTTGCTGTAAATTGTTGATGTATCGGCTTAGTATATCAAGTGTCGTCCTGACCAATGGATGCGCAGAGAATTCCGCAATATCCTTGACGACTTTAAACAATTCGCCATCAATAGAGTCAGCCCCAACTGACTTTACTAATCCACATACATCCTGGTATAGAGGAGGAACACCGTCGGATATGTATTTCTTTAAATGCTCTTCATAATGAGCGTTGAATGCCTCGCCATCTAGAAGATGTAGAAGTATTCTCTTGGTAGTGGCAGATGCCTCCAAGGTATTTGTATATAGATTAATCAAGACCGCTTTTTGAGACTCGTTTAATACGAGGTAACTTGATGGCAGGTCTAGGCGCTTCATGGTTAATAGCAGTTTGGACGCTTTAACAATATCTAATTCCAAGAATGATAATTGAAGACCACGATGAAATCGGTAGTTCTCTGGTTGCTCACGAACGAGCCCCATCCATGCATCTTGAGCGTCCTTATAATTGCCAATTTTAATATACAATTCGCCTAATTTGATGCGGGCGGCTAATTTGTCGACAATTACTCCTTTCGCAAGGTTCGTGTTCAAGTGATTGATGGCATCCTCGTATCTATTGAGCATTTCGTAGCATCTATTTTGAAACAATAATAGCTCACTGTCCTCATATTGTCCACCCTTCTCGTCGATCGCTTCGAATGTCTTTGATATCACATCAATTGCTACGTCGTAATTACCACCAAAGTATTGAGCTGCGGCGTATCCAATCCACGATGATCGCAAGGTAGGGCGAGAGTGTAACATTTTGCGACGCGATTCCATGAATCCGAAAATATCGCGTGTTTGTATTTGTAACAATGATAAATCGCGCAATATATTTTGATTTCTTTCATCGAGCTTTAATGCTTGTAGGTAACATTTACTTGCCTCGCGGTAATTGTGGTCGGCGCGATACAACAGACCATATACATGCCATACAGTATGAGAACGGATATCATTTCGTATACCTGTGAATTAATGAATAAATATTGTTTTCGGTATTGATTGTGTAGGTGCAAAATACTTACCCAATTTCACCAAATCATAAGCTTCGTCCCGTCTACCAAGGTACTTCGTGCACAAACCTTTCATGGCCAAAGTTTCGCCATTATTTGGAAATTTTTTCAATATAGTATCGGCAGTCTTGACACTAATTACATTAAAGATAAGTGAGGTGATATACTAGGTGATTGAAATATACAAGATGCTTACCCTTTGTCATATTTCTTCGTTTCATAGCATTTCACAACCTACGTAAGAAACAATGTAAAAATGAGCCAAATCTCCAGTAATGAGAGAGTAAATAGGCGAGCGAATGGGTGACTGTGTGCGTGCGTACCTGCGAGAATAACTCTTGTTCCTTGCGCGGAAGCTTCCCGGAAACTGCCGACATTGTTAATTATGCAGTGACTGAGCGAGGACAGCTCCGACTTATGTGGATATGAAAGAGGGATTAAGGAAACCCTAATTACCATAAGAACCAATACTTTACACTAAATAAAACAATATTGAGTAGTTAAATAAGATATCCAAGAGAATAATTCTGCGTATCACTTACTCATATTCCTTTTTTGATTTAGTAAGTTCATGGGAATCTTCCAGGCATTATAAATTAGCGTGCTGAAAGACAATCTTTCAACATATACCATTTGTCTGAACAAATAATAGCAAGGAAGAATATACACATTAGTCGTCCCCTAACCACTAGGCCTTATTAATTTCCATTTTATAATTTCGAAAACAAAAAATTGAGCGCTAAATACACCGATTTGGCCCGAAAATAATGTCCGTGCCGTCGTCACCGTCGAAGGACGCCCTATCAGTCAGTAACTCGCAGGCTGTCACGCTGCAAGACATCGCCAAAGTCATCAGCTACATCAATCGAGGAGTGGAGCTTAATCAACCCAGATTACTGCATCGCGCGGTGCGTCAACATGCGAGCATTAGAAAGTATGTCAAGCCACAGCAACTAAGCTTGCTAGTTGAGAAGTTTGTGCCATCATTTGGTGATGTGTGCCCTACTAGAGGGAAAATGGTTGAAATGATTGAGAATTTGCCTGTTACAATGGATGATGACAGTAATGCAGGGGATAGTACTGATGATTTACCTGTTATGTCAACAATTATACCTGAAGTAGAAGTATATATCTTACTCTTAATTGTTACCACTTTACTTCGCTATAAATTAGATGAATTAGCTGCTGCATGTACTATAGCAATAATTGAAAGAATAAGAATGTTCAATAGACGTTCATTAGATATTCTTTCGGCAAAAGCTTATTTCTATTTTTCTTTAAGTCACGAAAAGATTAATAAATTAGAATCTATTCGTCCCAGTTTGTTAGCATTATTTAGAACAGCTTGTATTCGCCATGATGATATGGGCCAGGCAGTTCTACTTAATCTATTACTCCGTAATTTTTTACATTATGATTTGATTGAGCAAGCTCAAACCCTTTCAATTAGAACCAACTTCCCTGAATCCGCTAGTAATAATCAATTTTGTCGTTATTTATACTACATGGGACGCATACAAGCCATCCAATTGGAGTATTTTGAAGCATACCAACGACTCATCATGGCGGTGCGCAAGGCACCACAAGAGAATGCGATTGGCTTTACAATTGAGGCATATAAACTGACAATAATTGTTCAGTTATTAATGGGTGAAATTCCTGAAAGAAGTTTATTTAATCAAGTAGAACTAAGAGAAGCATTAGTGCCATACTTACATCTTACCCAAGCCGTTAAGAATGGTGACTCACAGATGTTCACTAACGTCATGAATAGTTATAGTGATACATTTAAACGGGATAAAAATTTTATTTTAATTCAACGATTAAGTCACAATGTGTTAAAGACTGGTTTGAAGAAACTATCCTCCGCGTATTCTCATATTCTATTGTCTGATGTAGCACAGAAATTGCGTCTACCATCTGCGACATCTGCATTATATATCTGCGCAAAAGCAATCAAAGATGGGGTTATTGAAGCCACCATTAACTACGAGACTGGTGCATTAATCAGTGTCGATGTAGTTGATTTATATGCGACCGAAGAGCCTCAAAAAGCATTTCACAAACGTATTGGATTTTGTTTAGATGTACATAATGAAGCTGTAAAGAGTATGAGATATCCACCTGATGCATACAAGAAGGAGCTTAGTAAGAATACCGCATCGGATGAGGAGAAGACTATCGAACAAATTATCAAGGAAATGGAAGATGAAATGGATGAATAGACGAATAGGTAGTATATATACAGTCTCAACAATGTAAAAAGTTTTTAATGATTTCAATGAACTCTAGCGGCTGCTTGTAATCTTGAAAACTCTCTTGGGCAAGTGTAGCGTCTTCGGGTGATATTCTTTTATTCTTTTCTACCACAAATTTCCATATTCTATCCTCAACTGCGTATTTATATTCAAATTCAGGATGGCTTTGTGTGCTCAGTAGATTGCCGTGTTTTCCATGTAGAAGAATCTCATTTTCACATGATATACTGGTACCCAGTAGAATTGAGTCGGTCGGTTTAACAATGACTGAATCACCGTGACTTTCAATAACTTTGATACTCAATTCTGTATTTTCTTCAGGTAAATATTGTTTCATGTGGTGATAAAAATCACGTGTGACTTGAATATTTTCCGCTTTTAAACAGAATTTTTGGCTTTTAAAGAACATAATTGCAGTAAGTAAATAGGCGAGAAAAACGAAAGTTTGATATATATTTATACCTGATATTAAAGTCAACTGAACCGCCCAGTGCGTAGCTGATAAATTGATGACCAAAACACCCACCAAAAATCTTTGGTGTACCTCGTTCACTAGCTAGAATAATTTCTTCTTTTAGCCTATTGTACCAAGGAAGATTATCCCGCACATTGAATCTAGAACCTGTGATGGCAACACCTTTATATTGATCAAATGATGGCAATACCTCATCACTAGCTATATGACATTGATCCCATGAGTCTGAGGGGATGCCGAAGTTACTTATCATCATGTCACCAATCGAAATCGGTGACCAAACAGTAGAATTCTCACAATTAACTACCAAAAAGCGATCTGCAACTAGTTCAACACTTGTCATTTTTTCGAATGTAGTTAATTAAATTATTATGGCACCAAATCCAAAAGCGATTTTTTTATTATATTACTTTAAAACTTATTTACTCGCTCTCACTCACTTACTCTTACGCACACATATGCGGTAAACGTAATTTAAAACGTTTTTTTGATTTTTTTTTTTTTCTACCAAATCCCCGAAACTTCAGGCGAAAGAAACCCGTTGAGGAATTATAATTAACTGGTGCTTAAAAGAAATAAGTGGTTTTCTTAGATTCTAGTATAGATGTGTGCAGACGTAAATGATTATGACCTACATTGACTAATTTGCCGAAGATAGTTGATTCAACCAAATTGAGTGTCAATTTCAGTGAAATTATAATATCAGTACACAAGAAACGTTTCTGTCTGCTTCGTTTTAGCGGTTTTGTTCGATTATTGAGTGTTTTTAACGTTCTCGCCGAGTCCGGTTTCCCTACCAAATCCATCACCAAAATTTATCACCAAAATTTTGGTTCCCGTCCCGTGCAAGAGAGAGTAAGAGGAAAGTCTGCAGACAATCGATGTCATTGCTCGGGGCGAAGTATGCATTCGTCTACAGGCTGCTGAGTGTACTTTGTTTCGCGCTTGTATTGACGGTATGGTTGTATGACGATGCGCCTCGAATTGATGAAAATCGACGAATAAAGCGATATCTAGCGACCAGCAGTGATAATACCGATGACAGGGATGACGATAGCAGCGAAGACTTTCCTTTCACTATCAAACGGGAAGATTATGATGTTTTACCTTATTTTGATACGGGTTATACTGCCACTTTTTTGACATATAAATTTCTTCAAGATTATGATGGAGTTATTGAACCACATGCTAATATCATGCTAACATCGAAGACAAGTAATAAATACAAGCATACGGACTATATCTTTAACTACACAATCAAGAGCACTGCTTGTGAGACAAGTAAAAAATGCACTGATAAATATACTGGATATTACTCAGAATCATCATTTGGAAGCAGTATTATTTCGATTCCATGTAGTCCTTACGATACTTATAGTATTTCGGTAGCGAAATACGACAATAAGAAGAGTTGGAAATTGTCCGAAACCTATAATGGTCAGTTGGTTTGTATATATGTTAGAAGGGAAATTCAATCACTTACCACAAGTGATCTCGATGCCGCCATGGACGCCATGTATGCAATATGGGAGTATTCCGAAGCAGAAGGACAGAAATTATTCGGAGAAGATTTTCATAATTCATCATACTTTACAGGTGCTCATGATTTTAATGCCGCATGGGTCGAGGCTGACCACATCCATGAAGGCCTGGGATTTATTCCACAGCATATAAAATTTACTAATTTATTCGAAATGGCAATGCAAGCCGTCGATCCGTCCGTCTCGCTTCCATACTGGGACTATACCATAGACATGGCTGCTAAAAAACAACTAAATGAATCCTTTGTATTTACCGCTGATACCTTTGGATCATTGAGTGCCCCTAGTGACTATGATTGGGGATATACATACATGAACGATGGTGTTGATTCTGCGAAAATACCTGATGGGCGCTGGGCCAATCTAAAGGCCGATATCAATTATGCGTATCCGCAGTTAGGTAATGGTTACGGCTTTATGCGCGGTGCATGGAATACCAATCCATCGCGTTATCTAACAAGATTCGCGAGTAATGAACTTGGATTACCATCGTGTACTGCGTATTATTCGTTTTTAGAAGACAATGTTGACATGGCTACATTCCTGTACGAGTCCTCCTTTGGTCCTCATGCATCAGTCCATGGTGCTATTGGTAGTACATTTGGATGTGATAAAATGTTACCGTTAAAGTCAGCAGGTGTTATCAAGAGCACCGATGACCTCCTTACTATCTGCAGATCGTGGTCATTTGCTCTGAAAGAGCTATTTCGTGGCCATGATATTGAGACCCGCCACGACTGCTCAATCACCAATGGTGCCGCCGACTGTGGGTTCTCATGCGTTGATGAGAATTACGATGAGGTAAAAACGAAATTAAAACATTTTGTGGACATTAACGACGACCTAACCGAAGACGAGTTGGGCAGTTGGAGGACGTTTGTCTGCGAAGGCGATGGGTACAAGATCTTTGCTGGAGACCACTTGGAGTCGGCATCTCCATCGGACCCATCATTTTGGCCCATTCATGGCAATTTAGAGAAGCTGTTGCAAGCCAAGTATATGGCCGGGGGATTTGATGAATTCGACTGGCCTACTGAGGCGTCGGCAAGTAAAAACTATTTGGAAGGTTACGTTTGCGACAAGCCTAACTGCTACAACCCAGATTATGGAGATGAAAAGAGCTACTATGCGGACTGTTGTAAAGGGCATTTCGAACACGATCGGCTTCTTGATTTTGTTACGGGCAATAAATCGGCCGGGGTAGGCCCGACGAATAGAGAGACTCTCGATAGCACCAATGCTGCTAGTATGAATTACAGCATGGAATACATCTACGACAACTTCGCATGGGATCACTGCACTGTGGATATTGTTGGATTGTTGGAGGATTTCTATACTGCCAGTTCGGTTGACGATGATGGAAAGAATTCTGTTGGTACTGATGATACCGCTGCAAGCAAGACTGATGATGGTAGCCATGGAGCTGTTGTCGTGGATGATGATGATATCGTTACCGCAACGGAACACAAAAATAATCTTCATTTCTCATTTTTAAAGATATTGCTAATCGTGGGATTGGTATTTGCCGCGATATATTTTGCGCGCAAAGCTAGTCACAACTACACATATGACTACCGGCCAGTGCCCGATAAGGACGTGCTATCGGAGAAGCAACAGAGCATAAGTCATGTGGAGTACACTAGCGTCAACAGCCCGACCTCATCCAGCAGCAGCAAATATGGGAGCAGGAAGAGTCCGAAAGGGGTTGGAGTGGGGCTTGGGCTAGTTAATGATCTAGACATAAGCGACAGCAGTGCGATAGTGGGTGATACCAGGCATAAACCAAGCAGAATCAACTATAGCACTGAAGAGAGTCCATTACTGAGCATGGGCAACGACACCATCAACGACGTAGACATATAACGACGATGATGTACTTGTATTTATTATATATTCAAATTTTATTTATTTACAAATGCTTACAACTTTGGTGGTGGTGGTGGTGGAGGTGGCCTCAAGCCCGGTCCGGGAATAGGGGGTAACGGTCTTCTATGGGTCTTGTGCTTGATGACGTCAGTAGATTGCACACTGTCCGTTGACACTTTCAACTCATTTGCGGTTGCTTTAGCCTGCATTTTCTTCTTGAATTCCGCCATCAAATCAGCCGGATTCGCCTTCTCCCGCGCATGAAACTCGCTGAATATGTTCTCGGTGAACACTGGTACGTCCGTGTCATTCATTTGGGAAGCCCGTTTTTGCATTAATTCAAGCTTTCGTTTATCTAAATCCGTTGCTCTCTTCTTTGCTCGCTCTGTTTCTTGTTTCTTTTTCGATAATTCGTCCACCGCCGATTGAAACGCTTTGCCGAAACTACATAGTAATCCAAAGAATTGTTTGGTCGCGTCCTCTTCGGCCTTGTAATGCTCGCAGTAACGAGCCATCGTGGTCTTGCACAGCTTGTCTACCATATCAAGCTTTTGCTTTAATTCATTCAATTTTGGTTCGGCGTAACTTAAGAAATCGGCCAGTCGCAGCTGCAACGGCACCGCGATTATCTCTCCGTGTTTCTCTGTGATCATGGCGATGCCTTTGGTGTACTCGAATTTAGCTCTGGTTATTTGCCCTTCTAGTTGCTTAATATCTTGATCTACTTGACTCAAAGACACGTCAGCTGCGGCCCATATACTCACCCACTCACCCGTTAACGACAATAATTCTGGGTAATAAACTTCAATTGTCGCGACTAGAAACGTTAGCAAGGTGTCGTTGCTCTCCTTGCCATTGCCTTTCAATGTGGACAATTTCAATAGGGTGTCTAGCTTCACCCCATATGCACAACCCCTACTTGTTCCACCATTCAAGTAATTGCCAACGGTTAGGACCATTCTCAGTATTTTCTGCACGGCTAAATTGTCGCCTACTTCCCGGCAGGCGCTGTGCAGTATCCCTAGCTTGGATGACACCGACGAGTAGTCGTCCTCCCAGGTAAACGCCATTTTGTGGCAGTCTAATCGCTGACTAATACGTGGTATTTCAGCTAAATTGATGAATAACTGCCCCACCATGTCCATATCCTGCGGGTTCTGGTAGCTCAAAGCAGTATTGACCTCTTCGATGGTTGGGCAAATCGCCAATATGGTTTGAGTCAATTCAATAGTCAAGTGGTCCGGATCTAACTTGAATACCAAGTCAGTGATCTCCTTCGGAGTCATGCGCAACTTGCCAATAGCAATCAGTACATTTTGTGTTCGCTTGCCGTCATATAAAGATACCAGCTTCGCTTTTCCCGGCTTGTCGATTGCCTCTTCTTTCTTCACGACGGAAGCAACAGAAAATTCTTCTTCCAGAGCAGTTTTAACCTCCGCGGGCATGACGTAGTCCTGTTCGGGGCCATAGTACCAGACGGTACCGTCTTTGATGTCTTTATTGGACAGTTTATTCCAATATAATCCCTTCATTTTGCACGCCGGTGTGACCGGTTGACGCGCACTCATACCTAGTGGAGGGTCTTCAACGTCTTTCTTTGCGGCGGGCGCACTATTGCTTGTGCTATCACTACCGAAAAATGCATCTATTTCGGCCTGGGATAGCCCGTCCATTCGCATCTTGTTCTCGACAGCTCCACGTGGCAATATCTTCATCATTTTTGTATATTTTTCGTATTTTTCATCTTTAGAAACATCTTTACTATCGAGAACACTCGTGCCGACGCTGCCGCCTGTCTTAGAGTCGTTATTGGCCCGATTTGCTAAGTAATTCTCGATGTCGGAGACACTGAAGCCATCCAGAGTCATCTTCGAGCGAATCGCACCTTCGGGCAGTCCCGCTTTGAACATATTGGAATATTTCTCGTACTTTTGATCTTGTGGCACTTCGCCCTCCGGATTCTTGTCATCACTACCCGACTGAGCTAGTGGTGGCGGTGGTGGTGGCGGTGTTAATGCTGAATCGGTATCTTTAAACACACTTGGTAAGCCAGTCGTATCGGCATCAGTGTCGTCAGGGGACTGTCTTGGTACATACAACGAGCTCAGCTTGGCGCTACCATATTGGAATTGATAATTTCTTAATTTATCTTGCAATTGGGCTATCTCCGCCTCTTTATTCATGACTATCAAGGCTAGTTTAGACACTTGACTATACGCGCTACCACCCTTTTGTCTTTTCTCCTCGAGGATACTTATAGGAGTACCCGAAACCAGTGCCTCGTCATAGTTGCTGCATCGTAATTCACGTGCATATCGCAATAACGCCGTCCATTCATTTTGAGAATTTGGTGGAAGAAGTAACAATTCCTGCATTAATTCCAATAGCTTCGACTCGTGTCCATCTGCCAGCAACTCGTAGTGCAAGAAGTTAGAAACAGAACGGAAATCGTTAGTGTCGATACCGTCCGAGGTGATAATATGCTGGCGATCCTCCACCGCAAGCGAGCTATACAAGGTGCCTTGCTTCTTGAACATGGAATAATGTTGCATGACGTCGCTTGGATGCAGCTCCTCTGATACTAGACGGTACGAGCTTTTCTTCATAATGGCGCTATCGCGAGCATATTGCAACGCGAGGATCCAGCAATCCTTTTCATCGGCAGATTCACAACCAAGAGCAAATGTGCGATCGTCGGTTTCAAATTCAAAACAATATTCTGACGCTTGCAATAAATTCGGATCAGTGGTATAATATCGAATGTCAATGACGGATGACATTGGAATAACTCCTTTGAAGTCAATCTCCCGGTCATGGCCGCTGCACCACTTGAAGTCTTCACCATCAAGCTCATACCACCTACGTTTCGTGCGTTTACCACCAAATATTTCAATCATTTTGTCTTGCATGTTATTTTCTTTATTCTTGGCTGCGGTTAGACACGAGGCCATCTGTCCTTGCGAAGGAGTGTATTGGATAACATTCTTGCCGTTGCCTATGGTGATAACCTTGGCCGCAATGTCATTATCTGTGGTATTCTGCTCCAAGAAAGCTGATAGTGATGTCAATGCCTTTGGTCCGTATAACGATACTAATTCCAATCTTCTCTTCGCATGCTCTGGACTGCTGATATTAGCACCAACTTCATTGATAAATGCGACGTCAGTGTCGACTTGCTCCATTGCCGTGTTGAAATTTTCTTGTAATAAACGAGCTGAAAACTCACTTCTGAGTTGTAAACGATTTCGTAAATCATCTAAACCCATGATAATATTGTTGATGAATTGCATAACGCCGGCTTTGACTTCGATGTCCTGCTCGACCAAAGCCTTGCTTAAAACGTGATAAACGGGCTCCTGACGCGATTTGGCAAGCCTTTTCATACCACTAATAACTAATTTTGTACTGCGATCTGAGTAATAACAACTCACGGATAATATTTCAAGCACCTGCATAGCAAGCGGCTTCCATTCAAATCTTAATGTTTCTGCAATTCGTTCAATGGCATTAGAGTGTTCAATAATCCCTTCCATGCCGACTGCATTGTTCATAATAGTCTTGATACATGCCATAATCTCATATAGTAACGCAGCATCTAAATTAGTCATAGGAACTCTAGCTATTCGATCATCTATGCATTTCACTAAGACACTAGCACCACCTGCATCAAAGAAACTATTCATATATTCTCTGTTGGCTGTCGATAAGATTGTCTTTAACAGTAACAATGATTTGATATCTGGTTGCTTGGACTATGCGTGAGTTCGTTAGTAACTAAATAAGTGAACAAAAAGTAGATTAATGAAACCTTGCGAATATCGCTCAGCAGCTTGCGATCCTTATCGCCCCAACTTAGCGCCTTCATATCCTCTTTATTCTCAGTTGTCGTCTTGTGCAACAAACATTGTTGCCATTTCTTTTCTGGTGGTTGACTAGCCAGCAGCTGCTCCTTGACGTGCGGTGGGAACAGCAGCTGGTCCAGTACCGCACTATAGATGCGGTCGAGCTCGTCGAGCGGCGGAATCGCGTCACTCATGATCACGTTCAGCAATAACTAGGTGTATTTTTGGATCTTTTACAATTGTACCGGCACTGTAATCCCGGGGATTCTTTGAAATTTGTCTAGAATCCACACTTATAAATGTAATCGATGGCGATTTAAAAGTTTATTAAATGATACAATAAGATATAATAGGGAGGAAACTGATTAAACTCGCTCTGATCAAAATCCGCTGCAAAGTAACAATTAACAAATGTTGTAGGAATCATAATCAGACTTATTGCATAATTGAATTATCTAGTAACAAGATATAGCTCTTGCAACTAGTTATAACGTTATGAAGATATTTTACTTTATTAGAACTGGTGCATAATCACACCCACCTTCGTGCTAATCATCATCATCTCGCTAGTTTTATTCCTTTTTTCCACCCTTGCCCTCCATGCTGTAGTGTATGACGATTTATTGTGTGTTGCATGTTGTGTAGTGAGTTTGCCACTTCCTTTATTTTCTTGACCCATCAGAGAAGCGGCCCTTT
>JACCDO010671279.1_pt1 | contig 11985 bp, 12 predicted proteins | sample 7446101 | NCBI WGS metagenome assembly JACCDO01 (sample SAMN15323440, study PRJNA562643) | freshwater metagenome | isolation source: river surface water | place: USA:Blue River Watershed | collected 2017-08-16 | reverse complement strand
GGTGTATGAGTCATGCTGGGAGTCTTGGTGAGGCTGGGTGTTTTGGTAAGACTGGGTGTATGAGTCATGCTGGGAGTCTTGGTGAGGCTGGGAGTCTTGGTGAGGCTGGGGGTGTGACTTGCGGTCGAGGTGGTACTCGTAGCCTCCAGTATGCTCGTGGTTTGTGTTGCACTCGTATTCGGCGCAGGTATGGTCGGTATCAGTGATGCACTCGGGGTAATGGTATATGGGAGTGCAGTAGTAGCGGGTTGGATCAGTGTTGCTGAGGGGTGCACTGGTCCCATGGAAGCCGTTTCTGTCACCGAAGCCGTGGCAGTGTCGCTCGCAGTTGGTGTGGTGGTACTACTCGTGGTTGGTGTGACTGATGGACTCGTGTTGAATTGCCCAATCGATGATACGACTTTGATTATGGTCGTACTCCCATCGGGAATGCGTGCCATGCTTTCGCCGCTTTTCATGGTGCCAAAGTCGATGCGGTCAATTTGACTCCCCGTACTGTCCAGTAACACCACCGCATCACCCGTATTGTTGAGGATGGCACTATTGAGTGGAATGACGACAAGTTGTTGCGGGGCGATTGTCGTGCCAGAAGCGATGATGGTCACTGTCCCACCCGGAGTATCGTCATCGATGCGCCAGCCGCCCACATCTACCATGCGATCACTGGCGTTGTAGAGTTCAACATATTCTGGCCCACTGCTGGGGGCCGGCATTACTTCGTTGATAAGGATACTCAGCCATACGACTACACCAAGCATGCGCCACCTCCGTACGACAATCGTCTTGATGGGATACCGTTTGAGGTGGCGCAAAAGGTACGTGGTTGTCTCAGAAAAAACTCATCTTGCATGCAAATGGGCTATGCTACAATGACAGGAGTGAGAAATCGTTGTTGTTGGTGCGTTTAATGCACTAGAATCGAGCAAAACATGCATACACGTGTGGCAGTCATCGGCTCTGGCCCTGCGGGGCTCACCGCAGCACTCTATGCAGCGCGTGCCAGTCTTGAGCCACTCGTCATCCGTGGCTTGCAACCAGGCGGTTTAATCGCCACGACCAGCGAAGTCGAAAATTACCCTGGTTTTGTGGATGGTATTGGTGGCTACGAATTGGCCGACAACATGGAAAAACAAGCCATGCGTTTCGGTGCCCAATTCAGAGATACGCTCATTACTGCCATTGATGCATCGGTGCGACCATTCGTGTTACACACTGACGATGGTGACCAAATTACCGCAGATACCATCATCATTTCAACAGGGGCTTCACCGCGCAAGTTGGGTGTGCCTGGCGAAGACAAACTCGCCAACCGTGGCGTCTCATATTGTGCCACCTGTGATGGTTTCTTCTTCCGTGAAAAGCGGGTGGTGGTGGTGGGTGGTGGCAACAGCGCCCTCGACGAGGGACTCTTTCTTACGCGCTATGTCAGCGAATTAGTCATCGTACATCGCCGTGATACGTTGCGTGCCGACCAAGTGCTCCAGGATCGCGCCTTTAGTAATCCCAAAGTGCGCTTCGTGTGGGATTCCACTGTCGACGAAATCGTCGGTGAAACGGGTGTGACTGGTGTCAAAATTCGCAACCTCAAGACGGGTGCAGTCAGCGACCTCGCCACAGATGGCGTCTTTCCGTATATTGGGCATGTCCCCAATACGACCATTTTCAAGGGATTACTCGATCTCGACGAAAACGGCTACATCGTGACCGACCACCATACACGTACCAATGTGCCTGGCATCTTTGCAGCCGGCGATGTGGTCGATCACGTCTATCGTCAGGCTATCACGGCTGCCGGCGAAGGGTGTAAATCGGCCATGGAAGTGGTGTGGTATTTGGCTGCCCAAGACTACGCCGCCAGCAAAAAATAACCTGCACGTCCCAACCGGAGGGGTCAGCGATGACCCCTCCAATTATCTTCCCCCCCGATGCGGATGGAGCTGCCATGAACGAAATGCAACGCGAGTCGCAATGGCCGATGGTATCTGTGGCTGCCGCACAGCAGGCAATTGCAGCGATGAGTGCAACACCACTCGGGAGCGAATCCATCCTGACGCACCACGGTGCAGGGCGTATCCTCGCTCACCCCATCCACGCACATACAGATATTCCCGCAGAACCACGGGCGACGGTGGATGGATATGCCGTGCGTAGTAGCGACGGTACCATGCCACGTCAAGTGGTGGCGGAGCTGACTGCAGGCGATGGCCAACAGCTCGTCTTGGCACCAGGCACTGCGGTCCGCATCATGACCGGCGCTCCGCTGCCAGTGGGTGCCGATGCAGCCATTATGGTCGAACGTACCCGCGAACAGGCAGGCATCCTCACATTTGATGGTAATGTGCGTGCAGGCGAATGCGTATTACCAGTGGCGAGTGATATGCGCCACGGTGAGCTCGTCATCCCCGCTGGTGCCGTGTTGTCTGCGGGTGATGTGGGGCTGCTGGCGAGTATGGGTCTCAAACACATCAGTGTCTTTCGTCGTCCCGTGGTGGCCGTGCTGTCGACGGGCGATGAAGTCTACGAATACGACGAACCCATCCCATTTGGTGGCGTGCGTGATGCCAATCGCCATGCCTTACTCGCGGCTGTACATGCGGCCGGCTGTGAAGGCATCTCGTTGGGGATTGCCCGTGACGACCAAGCACTGCAACGCATGAAAATCCGCGAAGGGCTGACGCGCGCCGACGTACTGATTACGAGTGGTGGCGTCTCGATGGGGACGCGTGACTACATCAAACCACTACTCGCCGAACTCGGTACTGTGCATTTTGGGCGTATCGCCTTTAAGCCTGGCAAACCGACCATGTGTGCCTCGGTTGGGCAGCACATCATGTTTGGGCTGCCCGGCAACCCGGTCTCATCACTGGTCTCGTTCGAAGTGTTTGTGCGCCCCGCACTGCGTCGCCTGCAAGGCGACCCACATCCGCACCGTCCTCAGGTGCATGTCACATTGGCTGATCCCATCACCCCGTCCCCCGATCGCCCCGAATATCAACGGGCTATTGTGCGCTGGCACGATGGCCAACTCGTGGCATCGACCACTGGCCCCCAAGGCTCGAGTCGCCTGCTCTCACTGCGCGCCGCCAATGCGTTGCTCATCATCGAACCCGGCACACAGCCACTTGCCACCGGAAGTCAGGTCGAGGCACTGCTCGTTGGTGATGTGCGGTGACGGTGAATGGTGCAATCCTGCGGGCGAATTTGATACACGTTGTGGATGTGATATGGCGAAAAATAGGCCATACCAGATTCATACCCGCTTGGATGCGCATCTTGCGCTGACCTGTGCTGAGGTACTGCGGGGTTTATCACGGAAAAATAGTTGACCCTGGGTGAAATATTTTGGTAAAAATACCAAATAAATTGGAACAATTATCGAGTACAGTATAGAGAGAGAGTTGTTGAGGAATTTGAGGTGGATTATGAATCCGCATAGTGTCATCCAATCGATGCAACCATTAGCCTCCATTCGCACCGCACTCGATGTGCGTGCGCTGAAGGATGCCAAAAAATCCGAAAAAGAAATCGAAGAAGCAGTACGATGTGTGCGCGACCAAGTGTTTCACTTCCGCCAAACTGCAGAAGCGCTCGTTTCCAAAGCGGATCGCAGCCCACGTCTGTGTGCGGGTGCAATGGTGCTGATTGCGCGCCGGATGCTCTATTCACGGGTCAGCTACGAACTCTTTACGGCACTCGATGCCAAAGAATACGTGGTTGAGGCTACCAACTATATTCACAACCATACCAGCGTGCTCCTCAAAATGCTCCCCGACTACGAAATCACCGAAGTGCTCGAAATGGCTGAAGCCTTTGAGCAGACGCAGGATCTGAAATATTTCATCGAACACTACGACACCGTAGCTCAATACGACATACTGCGCGCCCAAGTGCACGACAAAAATACCCAATACATCGTTTTTGCATCGGTTGGAATCGCCGCAGTGGCATTGGCCGCACTGAGTTGGGTGCTGTCACCTGTGGTGACAGTGTTGTGGCTGGTGGTGGGTGCCGCCATTGCCGGCTATTACAGCTCGTGGCAACAAGGTGTGGCACAACGTGTCACCAGAATGACGGCTGCCTGCTGTGATATCCCACGGGTCATGGCGCTGGCACGCCGCTACAAAAACACCACCATCGCCAAGTATGAGCTCGAGTCCGTACAGCGCGTGGTACAGGCGTTTTTCGGTGATATGTCGCCGAATTCGCACCTGACTGGCATTTTTTCTATCATCCAGATGCAAATCAATATGTAATTTGCATCTACAACGTGGCTTGTGCTATGATGTGGGTGAAATGCCGATGTAGCTCAGTGGCAGAGCAGCTGTTTCGTAAACAGCAGGTCGTCGGTTCAACCCCGACCATCGGCTCCACGTTTTTTCATACCATCGTCCATATGTGGTGTTGTGGCACCGAGGAGCATCCTCAGCCAGCTATTTTTTGTGTATAAATGTCCGAACATTCGCACATTTATACTATCCTATCTCCATACAATACAGAGGAGGCGCAACGATGCGAGTCGGAATGATTGGAATCGGTGGAATTGCTGATGTCTATCGCAAGGCACTCAAGGAATACCAACAGCCGGTGAGGGCGGTGTGTGATATCAATGCCACCCGCGTACAAGAGGTTGCTGCAGCTGAGCAATGCCAGGGCTACACCGATTACCGTGAAATGCTGGCCAAAGAATCCCTCGATGCGGTCTTTGTTTCCATTCCGCCGGGTGCACATCGTGATCATGTCATCGACGTGGTCAATGCGGGGTCTGCGGTCTTTGTGGCCAAGCCGATTGGGCTCGACATTCAGTTAGTTGAGCGGACCTTGGCGGCGATTACCAAGGCGGGTGTCATCAATCAGGTCGGCTACATGTCACGCTATTCGGACATGGCCAGCAAGGCCCGTGAGCTGATTGGTGATCGCAAGGTGGTGATGGGACTGGGACGTTTCATGGTGCGCATGGGTGCCAATCACCCGTGGTGGGGCAAACGTGCCATTTGTGGTGGCCAGATTGTCGAGCAGAGCACGCATCAATTCGACTTTTTGCGCTATGTGATGGGCGAAGTCAGCGAAGTGCACGCCTATGGGCACAAAGGGGCTGGCGACGACATTGCAGATTTCGAAGATAGCACGATTGTGACGCTCCATTTCGCCAACGGTGGCATTGGTACGGTGGTGAGCACCAGTTGTACCGACGTGCCTGATGGCTGTGGCTGGGAGTTTACCGGGCGTGATTTGTACTTGCGCATGATCATGGATGTCAACCTGTCGGGTGTCATCGATGGGCAGCCAGTGAGCTACACAGGTATTGAGACCGGCTATATTCGTCAGGTTGGCGAGTTTTTGACTGCAGTCAAAAGTAAAAACCAACAATTGGTACGCTCTGCGTATGCTGATGCAGTCAAGTCGCTCAAAGTGACCTTGGCGGCGGAGCAGGCGTTGCAGACAGGGCGACCAGTGCGCCTTTGATAGTGGAAAGAGACAATCATGCAGATTGGTACCCTCCAAAACGTGCTCAATGAGCCACTCGGAAGTAGCTTTGTGCAGGCGGCACGGCTGGGGTTTGATTGTATTGAGCTCGATTGGAATGCGCCAGCCGATGCGTTACCGGGGGGGGTGATGAGCCCCACAATGCGCAACATGATGCAGCAGACGGCGCGCACCAACGGAGTGACTATTCAGTCGGTGGCCGCACACTTCCTCAACAATGGTGGGATTGCAAGCACGGACAGCACCGTGGTGGCTGCTGGTATGCTCAACATCCGCCGTGGCATCGAGCTGTGTGCTAGCATCGGGGCAACGGTATTGTTGGTGCCCTTCTTTTTTCATGGCGAAATCGTGGGTGAAGACGGGATTGCGCGGTTGACCGACAATCTCGCCCGTTTGGCAAGTGATGCTGCCAGTGCCAACGTGAAACTCGGCATCGAAAACACACTCACTGCCACGCAAAATGCTGCCATCGTCGATGCGGTCAAATCACCGTTTGTGGGTGTCTATTGGGATATGGCCAATGGGATTGCGTGTGGGTATGACGCAGTGGCGGACGTACGCACGCTAGGCAAGCGCCTCGTGCAGGTGCACGCCAAAGAATTCAAGCATGACGGTGGTATGCGTGGCACACGCGCCAATCCGCGCTTCGACCTGCTCAACGCCAAACCACTTGGGCAGGGTGATGTGCCGGTGCCAGGGGTGATTGCGGCGCTCAAAGCAGTCGGTTATACCGGTGCAATCGTGCTTGAGACCGGTAGTTTTGGCAATCATCATGCCTCGGCGCAGGCGGCTGGTCAGTATCTGCGTTCATTGCTGTAGGAGGGAGACATGCATCTCTCGTTTATCACTGCCAATTATGTGGCGCGCCAAGTCGGCTTCAACATGACCGAAGGCTGGGGGCAGGGCGACAAGGCGACCAATGACTATTTCCGCCCCGTTGAGACCTATGCTGAGCGCTTTGGTGAGCTCCTCGACCAGATTGTGGCACAGGGGTACCGGCATGTGGACATCTGGACTGCCCATCTCAACTGGGCATGGGCTACTCCCGCACATCTCGCCATTGCCAACCAGCAGCTCAAGGCGCGCGGTCTGACTGCACTCTGCTACGGGGGGCGTTTCGGTGAAACACTGGCAGAATTCACCACGGTGTGTCAGACCGCTCACGCGCTCGGCATTACCGTCCTCGCGGGCTCAACCGGAGCCCTCAGCAAGGATCGTGCCGGCGTGGTGCGTGTCTTGCAGCAGTACGGCGTGCGGCTTGCTATTGAAAACCACCCCCAAGAAAAAACACCCGCAGATATCCTGGCGCAAATTGGTGATGGTGGAAATGGCACTATTGGTACCGCCATTGATACGGGCTGGTGGGGCACCCAAGGTTACGATGCCGCCAAAGCGCTTGTTGAGCTTTACCCACATATTTTTTCGGTGCACCTCAAAGATGTGCTGGCAGCGGGCGCTCACGATACCTGCCGCTGGGGACAGGGGGTGGTGCCCATCGAGGAGTGTGTGCGTATTTTGCGTGCCAAAGGGTATACTGGCCCGATCGCCGTCGAACACGAACCCAACACGTATGACCCCACCGCGGATTGTGTGGCCATGCATCAGATGATGGCTGCGTGGTGGCGCTAGGGAATCTGTCTGTCGCCGTGTATCGCTACAACCCGCATCCCCCTGGCACTCCATGCAGAGTGCCAGGGGGATGTATTTATCCCAATGCACGCGCCACGGGTGCATAGCTCAGGCGCTGTGCATAGTGTGTGGCACGTTCAGCGTGATACACTGGGCCGCGTGAATGCTCTGCAAGTGTAATGTCGTAACCCAAAATCGCCAGGCGCATATGGAGCTTACATGCGATGATGGGGCGCAGTGGCATGTCGCATAATCGCTCTGCAGCGCGTACATCGGGCACAATGTCGGTCGTGGTATCGCCCAGCATCCATGCCCAGTGGTGCAGTTGGAGTCGATGTGCGCGCACATCGTTGTTGAATTTCAATGCTGTTTGCATGCTTGGCGTTGCATGCGCTGGATTCACCCATGCCTGCAACCCATAGAGCATGCTGGCATAGTCGCTGATGCCCAGGAGCATATTCATGGGAACAGGGATGTCTGTGAGGAGTGCTGTAGCGGCATGATATGATTTGAGACCCTGAGTGATAATGTCTTGTGCCTGTGTTTCGTCGATGTGGCACAGTGCTTCTGCATAAATACACAATCATGCCGACATTGTAGCATGAGGATGTAGCCGGGTATTTTTGTAAAAAATACCCGACACAAATGGTGAATTTGCATGTACAATTTGCTATACAAGCAGTTGGTAGTCATATGTGCGTATCATGGAGCATGCGATGGAGCAAGTGTGGCAATTTGTGCAGATGTGTGTGCACTGGGTGGTCAATCTGCCCTGGGGCAGATGGCTGACCGCATTTACGCAGATGTCGTTGCCTGAATGGGCTGGATTTCTGGCGAGTCTGGCCGGTATCATCGCATTTGTGATCGGTATTCCGCGCCTGCGCAGTTTTCATTACACACAACGGTATCGCGTCTTTGTGGAGCTCTACAAACTCAACGAACAACTGATGTCGCGCCTGCGTTCCAACGACGTCGCCACTGCCAAAACATACCGTGAAGCCTTGCGTGACTACATTCATGCCAATAGCTTCGAGTTTTCGGCGCGAGATAACACGTACATCTATGAGCAATGGCAGAAAGCCAACACCCAAGCCATTAAACTGATGACCGCCATGGAAGAAAAAAATGTCCGCTACAACGATTTACCAGACATCGCCGAACTCATCGAACTGCGTGGTCGCCTCTACAGTGAAATCAAAAAACTACGCAAGGCACCGATTAGCATGAATGACTGATACGAGGAGCGTGGAGTATGGATACACTCTGGCAACTATGGCAGACAGTGGTGATATGGGCAGGGATGGTGTGGGCGTGGCTTGTCATGGCATGGGGGTGGATCACGAGTCTCAACGTGACGATGCCAACCAGTGGCGATGCGCTGGTGGTGGGTTTCTTGGCCGGTTGGAACTGGCTGATGACAAATACGGCTACTCAAGCTGATTTTCTGGCCAATCTTGTTACCATTCTGGCACCAATTCTGGCATACCTCTACCGCGGTTTTTTGGCAGACATCTTGATTCGTTTCGACAATCAGGAACAGAAACGTGCCTTGAGTCGCTTTCTCGAGTTGACAACTGCTTCGATTAACGCATCGAATGCGCGGTTGCTCGCCGATGCACAAAAAAACCAAAAAGCCCTCGTCGAAGATATTCACAACAACCGCTACGTGTTTAAGTCGCGTGTATTCGACACGTTGTACAAAGAGTGGCAGCAGGCCAACAACGAATTGCGCAACAACATCAAGTACATCGAAAGTAAACGGTTCGATAAAGTGAGTACCACCAAGCTCAAGGATTTTCAAGCGCATATTGAGGGAATGCTGAAATCAATGTAGCGATGGGATGGCATGTCTGTGTGTGCATACCAGATGAGTGGTATATGCTACACTGAGGGTAAGTGGTAAGGATCGTGCATGAGTGATTTGGTTCGCCTCTACGAACAATGTGTCGCATGGATTACCAGTGTAATTAGTTGGGCTACTGCAACCGTCATCCAGCTCTGGTACGCCAACCCATATCACGCAATCATCACCACCACGATTGTGGCGTGGTATGCCAACGGCTATCTGACAATCGCAGGTGTGGTGGTTGCAGTAATCATCCTCCTCGCAGTATTGCGCCGGTGGGCGCTCCACGTGGTGCGGCGGACATACTACCACCGCTACTGTGAACTCAACAGACACTTGTTGACGGTGATCCGCCTAGGGCGCGACGATGTGACGCGCAATATGGCCAAAATTACCATAGCGCGGCGTGCCTTTCGTCACTACTTTTACACCTATCAGCTCGACTTTACCCCCGACACCGCATTGCGCCGCACCATGCGTGAATTGGTCAACCAAGTAGATGCAGACGCTGCACTCTTTCAGCAAAAAGTAGAACTCACACACGCCTACACACTGCATACCATGATTGAAACACAACGTCGTACCTACCCACGACGTATTCGCTGGCTGTATCGTTTGACGGGTGGTCGGTAACGTTCAAAACGTGCACGGGGCATGGGAATACTCCCATGCCCCGTGCGTTTGGATGTGGTTAACGAATACGCAACACCACCGCATAGTTGCCAATGGGTGTGGCCGGCATGTCCACCACCAATGCATCGGCATGCTGATGCCACGTGACGGAGGCATCGTAACCGATTAACTCGATGCTGCGGATCTGTGCCATGTGTCCACTGGCGCTCCCCAATGCATTGATGCGTGCCTGTGCGCCTGGCCAGGCCATGATGATGGCGTAGAGTGTATCGCCACGCCTGGTGAAACGGATGTCTTGGCCGGTAAAGTCGGCACGCTCGGTATCCGTAAAGGCGCCATCGGCGACTTTGGTGGGACCCTCGCCATAGATGTGCCATGGCGTGGTAGCGTAGATGGCCTCGCCGTTGACGCGCAACCAGGCGCCGATTTCGTGGAGCAAATAGACCTCGTGGGTGGGAATGGTGCCATCGGCTTTGGGACCGATATTAAGCAACAGGGCGCCGTTTTTGCTGACTACATCAATCAAGTCACTGATAAGATTGGCAGGTGTCTTGTAGTCTTGGGCGTCGGTATAGCCCCATGAATTTTTGGCGACAGAGGTGTCGTTCTGCCAAAAGTGGGGGTAGATGTCGGTGACTTGGCCGCGCTCAATGTCAAAGACGGCACTCCCCGGTGCAAACGCATCGTACTTGTAGTTGACGGCCACGCCCTTGTCCCACTGTGCAGCGCGGTTGTAGTAGTAGGCGGCGAATTGCTGCAAGGCCGGCTCCCACGCTTTGTGCTGGATCCACCAATCAAACCAAAAGAGCTGTGGCTGGTATTTGTCGATGAGCTCGACGTTGCGTGCCAACCAGTCGTCAATGTAGGCTTCGCTAGGGCGTTCATCGGAATGGAGTTGGTGCCAATCTTCGGGCGACTTCTCGGCGGGCCCATACAAATCGGCGTAGGCAGGATCGTTGACATCGCTAGCGAAGCCGCGTCCATGTTCAAAGAAAAACCAGTGCTCGGCACGGTGGCTCGATAACCCAAAGATCATACCGTGGCGCCGAATGGCCACACTCAGCTCGCCGATGATGTCGCGCTTGGGCCCCATGTCTTTGGCGTTCCAGCGGCTGAGGGCTGTCTCGTACATGGCAAAACCATCGTGGTGCTCGGCTACTGGCACCACGAAGCGGGCACCGGCAATGGCAAAGAGTTCAGCCCATTGATTGGCATCAAAGCGCTCGGCACGGAACTGCGGAATGAAGTCTTTGTAGCCGAAGCTGGCATGTGACCCGTAGGTCGCCAGATGGTGTTCGTATTCTTTGGTGCCAGGCGTGTACATGTTGCGCGGGTACCACTCGCTGCCAAACGCAGGGACACAATATGGCCCCCAGTGGATAAATATGCCGAATTTGCCTTCGCGATACCAGGCAGGGACTTGGTACTGCTGGAGCGATGGCCAGTTGGGGCTAAATGGTCCGGGTGGGATTTGCATCATACACTCCTTTGTGTTTAGACATTCAGCAATTGACGTGATGCCTTGAGGGCACTGGCCACATCGCCACGGGGCAGATATTCGTGCCCCACAAAGCCGGTGTACCCCGTTGCGGCGATGGCGCGCATCAAGGGCGGGTGGTGGATTTCTTGGGTGTCATCGGGGTCAAAGCGCCCCGGATTGCCGGCGATATGGTAGTGCCCGAAGTGTGTGTGGTACTGTTGCACCGTGCGAATCAAGTCACCTTCCATGATTTGCATGTGGTAGGCGTCGTAGAGCAACTTGATGCGGGGCGACTTGACCGGTGCCACACAGGCCACCCCAAAGGGTGTGTTGTCGCACTGGTAGTCGTGGTGATCGACTTTGCTGTTGAGCAACTCGAGTACCAGGTTGACACCAGCTTGTTCGGCCAGCGGGGCGAGCTTTTGTAGCCCTTCGATAATCGTGGCAATGCTGTCGTAGGTGTTGCGACCTGCGCGGTTACCACTAAAGCAGATCAGGTTGGGGATGTTCCACTTGACTGCTTTCTCCAATTGGGTAGTCGTCTCAGCGATAATGCGGGCATGCTGACTGGCATCATTCAGCCCTGACTCAATTGAGGCGTGGGCTTGGGTCGAGACCATCACCAGGCCGCGAGTGCGCACTTCTTGCCAGTACTTTTCTGGTACCATTTCGACACCCTCAAAGCCGGCCTGTTGCCCAGCATCGAGAATCTGCATGTCGCTTAGTCCACGATTGGTGAGACACCACCACACAAAGGCATGCTTGACCATGACTTGCGCCTTTCTTTGTATAACACTGTGTAGAACGATGCCTCTATCATAGCGTACTTTTGCATGGGGTCGGCTACAAGGTACTGAACATAATCAATACGCGTGTGTCTATTTCATATTGATTGTTTTAATCATTTTTATGC
>JACCDO011272158.1_pt1 | contig 11987 bp, 7 predicted proteins | sample 7446101 | NCBI WGS metagenome assembly JACCDO01 (sample SAMN15323440, study PRJNA562643) | freshwater metagenome | isolation source: river surface water | place: USA:Blue River Watershed | collected 2017-08-16 | reverse complement strand
GTTAATACGACTGGCACGACTGCCGAAGAAACGGAATGCATGATTTCCGTTGAAGAAAATCAAGAAAAACGGAAGCTTTTACGTCGAAAACCTTCGCTTGAAACGGTCAATGAAGGCGATATCGACAGCGGTGCTCAAGTCGACACCTCCGCTACTAAAGGAGCGGTTAGTGACAGTACTGTTGCTCCGAATACGAACATAGTAACTGCTATAACGCCGCCTTTATTGAGTCTAAATCGGCCGACAAAGTCTCCGCCTGGTATCAACTCCACAAATACGTCATTGGTGCATACAGATTTGCATCTAGAAATGTCATCGTTAGCCGCTGCAAGTACCAGTATTGCTACAGATAGAAGAACATCGTTCTCAGTGACGCATCACAGTGTTCGAGCGCTATCTATAGCACAAGCAAGTGTCATGGGAGACTTGTTCTTGCAGCAAGGCGAGTTAACTGAAAAAGCTGTTACAGTCATCAAACGTGTTATGGACAAGCTAACTGGCTTTGATTTCAATGACCCTACAGCGCCAAAGCAGGTAGCATTAGACATCCCAGAACAAGTTGATCGTTTAATAAAAGAAGCTACTGCGAATGAGAACTTGTCTCTATCCTTCGCAGGCTGGTGCCCATGGTGGTAAAACATGAAATTTATACACAACGAATAGAATATATTTACAATTATTATGTAATTTAGTACGCAATTGAATGACGGCGCACTCTTTTTGCAGGTGGCTCACTACTATCACTTACCAACGAGGATGGTAAAATAACTTGGCTCACACCTGCGGTAGAAGACATACTGTTTTGACGTGAAATATTCGGTGATTTCACTGCTATAACATCAACATTAACAGTAGTCTGCACCACCTCCTCATCTTCTTCATCATCATCCTCTTCTTCCTCGGCATCTTTAGTTTCATTAGGAACAGTTGACGTCGCATTACTTACCGCGTCCACACCACCTTTTACAAACCTTCCTTTTACTCTTACTCGACGATCCGCAAGGTTCTTTCTGCAATGATAACGTATTTTCTTTTTCCATACTCTACGCTTGCGTTTTTCGTAAAATTTTTGTATAATAATATTTCTTTCTTCTCTGGTGTAAATACCTATGCGACCGTTCTTATTGTAGCTACGTGTAAGCATGAGTGAGTAAATGAGTGAGTGGTTGTATGAAAGGGTGGTGTACCTGGTAGCGGTATACTTATTCAAAATTTGTGGTGCCGATGGATACGTCTGATTAACGCTGTTATTGAGCATATTATTCTCACTGCTGATTCCAGGAAAGGCGCCATCACCATTACTGCCAGTCTTACTCATTGTCACCACATGATGCGCTTCTTGCAGTGTCTTGACCCAACTATCATCGATAACCCAAGGCTCAGACATGGCTCTCGGTCTTCTACCAATTCTTCCTTCATTCGCATTTTCTGTTTCATTACTACCATTTCGAGATAATGATTGATTTCGAATAGAGTAAGAGATGCTGGAGTCATCGATATGCACCCGTTTCTTGTTAATCGGCGATTTCATACTCGCAATATCTGCCAATGTATCCAATAAAGTGCGATGCTCATCGTTGATAGGATAATTAGGTATGGCAACAAACGCGTTCATTCCTCCAATAGAAAGCCTTGATGGCGACTGGTTACCTCCAGTAAGCGACGCATTAGAAAAATACCTGCTTGGAGAAACAGCGGCGGTAATAGGAAGAGTGAAATTTGTCAGTAACAAATTTGCTGCATCCATTAATGATGCCGATCGAACGACAGGCTTCGCACCATCATCATCCGATGGGAGTCGTAAAGGTTGCATTATCAAGATAACTTTGTATACACTGACTAATCACTTATTTACTCGCGCAGTTACTACCCACACTCATTCAATTTGAGTTGATGAATATTGGGACACAGAGGATTTCAATGAGGAAAAAAATCAAGTTTGAAGATTCTTAAACCGGTACTGCACCGGCAATTAACCCTGACTCTTTCTAAGAACGGATTCGAAAGAGGAATCCTGTGCACTGAGTCATACTAGCTTAATCGGCAATTTAGCAATCACCACGTCATACTCAAGCACGTAACTGTTTCGCACTGGCAATGCGTGCGGCACTCTATTCGTTGTCAGGGCTGGCCGAATACCGAGTCATCCCAGCCTCCGATCCGTTACAGTTTCTTACTCAGGAAATCGGCGAATACGGTGATCACGAAGCGCATGTTATCCCGATATCTTATTCAAAAGAACTTTAAACTATCATTACCGGTGCCGTATTAGGTCGCATCGAGGCCGGGGCCGCTGGACTACTGCCAAGGCAAAGGTGAGGAAAGTAAGTGTGTGTTTGCGTGAGTAAGTAAGTGAGTGAGTTAGTGTGAGAGTGCGTGCGTGAGTAAGTGAGCGAGTGAGCGAGTTTGTTAGTGCATGCGTGAGTGAGAGAGTGAGTAAAACCCATTTTATTTGATAATTTATCGATAGTTTTTGGTCCGAACTCTGTCTTGATGTTGCTCTGGAGCGTGTCGTTTGTTTTGCTCACTGCGCTTCTGTTTACTCTGCAGTATCCGCAGACTCACGGTGCGGACCAGCTGCAGCATGGACACCATTTGACTGAGTACCTGAATAATAATATTGATTACAGTGATGATACGGGTGTAACCAAAATAGTTAAAGCGTTACAAAGCAATATAATTCAGGTAAAATATCTCTATTTACTTGCTGACTCATACACTTACTTTCCTCTGTGATAGTGGTCATTCATTGAATCGCAATTGTTAGAGCCAAACATCAACATTAATATGCCAGAAATAGTAATTCCATTACGACATCTATCACAAGCATTGAATATTCTAGGAAATATTTTGTATTCACGTAATGATATTTATGAAAGTAAAATCATATTCGAGCGAGCATGCCCGTTGGTGGAATTAGTTCCCAATAGTATCGACGAGAAAGCCGCTGATGCGTGTTTTATGAAGCTAAAAGATGTTTATAAGCGAATATATGAGGATGAAGCAGTTGGAGGAACAACAAATAGTAATAACGCAGTGGTAGAGAATGATGATTCGCCACGCCGTGATCGCCGGAATCGAAAAAAACAAAATTCTGATGAAAATAATGATGATGAAAGAAACAACAGAACAGATGACGCAAGTCTTACCATACCGAATCGTATACGTCAAGGTCAAATATACGATTTATTAAAGGAAATTAATGTTTATGATGCTCTAGAATCAGAAAATCGGCATCTGAATGTGTATATTACTGACGACCTTTTTAACGCTGATCACCGTATCAATGAATTGAGATCCCCATATGACCACATACGCGCTGAATTATCACTAGGATCCGTCAATAGGCAACAGATTATATCCCCCGACGAGTCATCGATAATCCAAGAGGTTCTAAAGGCTTCTACGAAGCCAGGCAAGTCAACTAACAAGCAACTGACGAATGCGCAGCTGCATATGGAGCCTTACTATGACATTCCTTCCATTCGAAGGTACGCAAATTATGATCGCGAACAGAGTAAACAAATGTTTTATAATATTATTTCTATGATAAATAATTTTATTAGTGAAGATTCAATAGGAAAAAATATGTTGTTAGTGAATGTACTCAACACTTATATCACTCCACAACAACCCAATGAAGCGACTCATCCAATATACAAATCGGTTGCAGAAATAATGAGTAACATCATCAAGGACAGCTCATTTGATGAGTGCTACAAGGTCTTGTCTGACTTCTTTGATCTAACGGGACTTGACAAAGGCACGTTTATCCGGGGATTAAATGAAATTGAAGCCCGCGGTATGCCAATCTCAGCCGAGACTCAATGGCGACTACTGGTTATATACATGTTCGAGAAGGCATATGACGACCTTGGGATGTCGTCCTCTTCCAGTGACAATAAACGCTCTTCTGGTAGTGATGAGGATCGACGCAGGAGAAGTAACGACTATATTAGCGATGACGTAGGTCATAAAAAAGTGAAAAAAGTAGCCACTACAAGTGCAAGTAATTTTGATTTTGAAAAATTTGCTGACGAACCAGTTCCCGAGACAGTGACGGTCCCAACGAGCACCACTGACTCATTGACTTATTTGTCCTTTTTCTTCATCGTGATTATTCTCCTTATTGCTTATGGTATCTACCAAGAAAGTCAAAGGAAGCGACCATTGAATACTAGATCATCACGCTATCGCAAGAGCAGTACCAGTCGCAACAACAGCAATGACATCGTCGCGACAATCTATTCCGTTTTAGATATTTTAAGTAACAACCAGAAACACGGCAATAGCGATGACGAAAACAGTGATGGTGATGCTAGTCGTCAGAGGAACGTTGATATTCAGCACTCATTATTCACTCGTATATGCAATTCTTGGATTTTTCTCAAGGGATTATGGCAACCAGTAGCTACTCCACCAGTAGCAGGTGCTGCAACGGCTAGTAATGCGAGCAACACGAACGTTATGACCCAGAAAAGAAGTAAAACAAAGAAAAATCTGAACAAAACAAGTGTAAATCGTACTAGTTCAAGTAAAACAAAGGAAACAGAGAAAAAAATAGAGCCGTTATCTGGGAATACGAACCAAACCAGTAGTCTGGATGAGGAGAGTGATGATGTTGATGCGAATAATTTTGATTCAGAATCAGAGAATGAGAATGAGGTGGTGCAAACAGGTACCAGTGTATTAAATATTAATCCAATATTCAAGCCATCCGTTACATTTGCTGGAATTGATGACGATGAGAGTAAGTGGAGTAACGTGAACAAGCACAAGCACAAACCTATTGCCTCTGGCCCGGTGGACACTAAAGCGCTTACCGCGCCTCTGAAGCCCATATTAGTGAATAAGAAAGAGAACAGCAACAAAGACGCCTCCAAAAGAACCAAGAATGTCACGATTCCTGCTCTGGATCAGAATAAAAAGACTGATACTGAGCATCCTGATAAGGCGCTTGCAACGAGTGCTGAGCGCGCATTATTCAACGATAATGCCGTCAGAAATGTAGCACCAATTGCTCAACCAGCCAGTTACGGGCTTGATTCTGGTTTGAACATTTCATTTATGGGTGATGATTTATCTCGTGGCGTAACGGATCCTTCAACTAGCAGTTATTATGGTGGAGGAAACATGCTGCAAGACAGTAACAGCAACTTCTTTGATATGTACAATTCAAACAGCAACTTCGGTCTATTGGGTCATACGAATCAAGTGTTGCATGATGACGACGACAGTTTATTGCGCTCCATTCAATCTCATGTTAATGACTCCATATTGGCTCCACCTCCGGGACTAGGTCCGCCTCCAGGACTAGGAATACATGCAGCAGTAACTCGTGAGAACCAATCAAATCTGGGATCATTCAACGACAACATATTTTCTTCGGGTAATTATTCCAATTGGAATAGTCCCGGAGGAGGATTATTCGATGGATTATTCAGTAATACTAATCCAGTCATGCCACCACAGCCATCCCAGCAGCAAGCAATCCGTAATGTTGACTCTCTATTCGGTAGCGCGATGGGATACGACTTGTCCGCGGACGCACCTGAGTTCACTCCCACGTCATTGAATATTATGAACCAAACCCTAATGAATATGAGCATACCGGCGTCAATGAAAATATTGATTACTTTAAATTGTACATTTTTACCTGATTTGTCGTGTGTCAAGAAGGTCACTTTGGTCCAAACGAGTAACTCGCTTGTGAGTAACATTCCAACGGTCATGTTAGAGCAGTCAAAATTTACTCCATCAATATGGATGGCATCGGTGGATGTACCATTTACTACGGGAAATTTTGATTATAAATACTATGTTCAAGATAAAGATAATAATATCTTTGAAGAATGCAGAGTCGTACACTCGGTTCCTTTGCACACTTCCACTTCGTCCATCATTCAGATCGAAGATACGTTCACGTCCCCCAGACTAATTAGTAACTAGATGTTTTTGTAATCACAAATAACTATTACTTCTGCAATACGTTCACACCCTTTCTCAGCGCCTTACAGCAGTCACTCATCAAGTTCTACTATTTAATATTTTCGTACTGCTACCGGTACATCTACGGAAAGGGTGTGGGTATAGCATAAAAAATTTAGAAAATTTTCACAGAAATTCACGCGTCATTGTACATAATATCTCGGAGTAGGAAGAAGCGAGTAGATACAATATATGGAAGATTCTCTCATTGACGCTGCGCGGGATGGTAACGTCAGCGCGGTGCGTAAATACATAGATAATGGCGGAGATGTGAACTACCGGATAACGAGGGAGGATGATGGGGGCAAATGGATCTGCACTGGAGATACTGGGCTTGTTATAGCTTCCAGATATTGCAAGATTGAGGTCGTTAATATGTTGCTAGAGAATGGAGCAGATATTAATGCACAAAATAATGACGGAAAGACATCATTATTTGTAGCATCATCCTTAGGTCATACGGAAATTGTAAAATTGCTACTATTACGTGATGCAGATCCAAATATAAGAGTTCAAGATGGCCAAACAGCATTAATGTCTGCGTCCTCACAAATCAACGCTGATATTGTTAGATTATTATTGAAGTACGGTGCAGATCCAAATACACAAGAGGAAAATGGTTGGACAGCATTAATGATAGCATCCTATCACAACCATCCTAATGCAGCGAGAGAGTTATTGTCGTATGGTGCAGATTTCAGCATACGATCAAAGCACGGATTTACGGCAGTATCTGTAGCTATAGATTTCGCCATAGAATTACTAATTGAAAATCAGATCCGCTGGAACCACAGGAAGGCGCTGATGATGGTGCTGACAGAGAATGGTTACTTCCTTTCATCAACGTCATCACTGCCTTCATCGCTGCGGTTTCAGCGTGTCTTGGGCAATGAGGGATTGGTACGACTGATCGTCAGCTTCCTCTAGTGACTGTATACCTACTACTGGCGACACTTTGTATAATCTGTAAGTAATACCATACACCTAATCATCTAATCTAACTCCTGCAGTTTTGTTCGAATGACGAGAAAAGTAAACCTTAAGGCTTCTCCTGCAACCGGTACCGGTTTTGATGACATTGCGGCCCTCCTAACAGTTAGAAAAAAATCAAAGAAAAAAGAGAAGAAAGAAAAGAATATTCACAACCCGTACGTCCTCTAGAGCCGGTACACAGTAGAGAAATAAAGGCACAGACACGGACAGACACATACAAGGACGTAGACAGACTCAAGGCGGGAGTATAATTCAGTAACAAGAATAGCACAATCATGTTGGGACTACGGACCGATATCGACACTGGCGGTGTCAAGCCACTGTTGAGACCTTCGTCTTCGCATCGTTCATTTACATTCAGTGAAAGATTATCTGGTAAGAATTTAAATCATTATTCCTATATACGATTTCCCTTTCTAATTACTCATTCATTACTGTTAAATTTAGGTCGTTTCTTTGTTGATACCACAATGGAAGGTACCAGTCATAAATTGAAGTTGACCGAGACAAGTAAACAAAAAGAAGAATATAAAAAACTAAAACGAATTGAAAATGAATTAAAACGACAAGAGAAAAAAGAAAAAGAAATTCAACAAGAATTTGTTCGTTTAAAGGAATTAGAAGATAAATTAGCTGAAGTTAGGAAACGCAAAGAGTTGCAGAAACAGCGCGAAGAGCAAAGAAATAGAAGAAAAAAAGAGTTTCTTGCTGCAATTATTATCAGTCGCTCATGGAAAAGATATAAGCAGAAAAAAATGATAACGCATAATAGAAATATTATTTATAACTTCTTGAAAGCGAAGCAAAGAAAGCAAATTGTAGCTATAGCAGCATGGGCGAGTAAGACTATTCGCCGATTCGCCCAAAGAGTCACTCGAAACTTTTTAAAACGAAAGTATTTACTCATGCTAGAGACCTCCTCTACACAAGCCAGTGATGTTGTTTATGCTGACATGGCTTGTAGCTACCTCGACAGTGTTATTGAGGACGAAGTGAGTAATAAAGTCATGGATATTCTGTTTATTGAGGCAGAACAAGCGTATAAAAAGATGATGAGTGTCGATGTTGTGTCCTACGGAGTATCAACATCATTACCTACTTCCCCAATGAACGAGAAACCAACAGTAGCGGTTGCCGAAGATTCATTCTTTATGACCGAATATACTGCTAGTGGCACAGCGCACGATGAAGAGAGTCCAGAAACGGGTGCAGCTGTAACAGAGCAAGCACATCAAGAAGAAGAAGCGGGTATTGTATTGCGAAAGAGTAGTGAGATAGTTAACATAAGTGAAATTATGAAGCAAGATAGCAATCCGCTTCCTATTCGATCTAGCACGACATCTGTGAAAAGTGATAAAGTATCCCAAGTAGAAGCTGTAGCCCAAGAAGAAAATGCCGAAGAAATAGCACGATTACGCAATATCTTTGAGTTACATCAACAACGAATAGAGTCCATGAATAGGGAAAAAGAGCGACGACTTCGTCTTGTACAAGATGCCAAACGACAGCATGAAGAGCTCATTCAACGACGAAAAAATGAGGAAAAAGAACGAAATATGATCAAAGAAAAGAAGAAACAAGACTTTATGCGTGAGCTAGAGAAAAAGCAGTTAGAAGGAGCGCGAATAGCAGCCAAATTACGTGAAGAAAAAGAGCGATTAATGAAAATAGCCAAGGAGCGAGAGGCTGTGGAGAAGGAGAAATTAGCAAAAGCAAGAGAAGAAATGTTTAAAGAGAAGGAGAATGCTAGACGAGAAGCTGCTTTGATGATGCAGCATGACAAACCCAAGCCCTGCAAGGTAAAATCGTCAACACCTAGTACTGTTCCCCCTCCACCACCTGTATTGGCCAGTGAAACTACTCCACTACCCAGCCAAGTTATTGAATCTGCACCTGCAGATGCTATTGCACCAGTGAGTGAATCAGTAATTGCATCGAAGAGTGAAGCAGTGAATACAGACAATGAGAACAGGGAAAAAGCCAAAAAACGTATGCTTGAATACATTCAAAAAGAAAAATTGAGAAAAAAACTAGTAGAAGATGAAAAATTAGCCATTGAAAAGAAGAAGATAGAGGTCTTGCAACGGGCTGCGGTGATCATCAATAGAGCCGCGTCAGCTCCTAAAGCCAAAGTCCCTATTGAGAAGGTTGAAATTGACGAGAACATGCATCCGAACCATCAACAAAGCATTCAGGTGGAGCAAGGTAATGCCAGCAAACCATCGACATCCCATTCCACGAAATCAGGGAAATCGTCAGTGATATCTAACGGAACAAACAAGAAGAATAAAAGCCATCTGAAAGGACTTGCTGCGTCACCTTATTTCTCTGGTGCCGATTATCAGGCTATTATTCACAAACACTCCATTCAAGGCAGCAAGAAGCGATCCAAGAAGCTGGGTAAAGTGGCATCTCTACTGCAATTAGTGTCCAAGGCTCGTCAGAAAATATCAACGGATCACCATAATGAAGAGCCACTAAGTAGTGATTACATTCATGAAGATATGAGTACTGTCAGTGATTTGAGTACAGCAGATATTACGAAGCACGGAATGTTACCGCACTCTTTATCATCATTCTTTTCGTCGCATAAACCACCTACATTAGTCATTGATAACAACAGTAACATCGTCAAGATCATGAAGGAGTCAGATTACGATGCTGCGATCGGTATGAAAAATATCCCTGGTACTAATAGCGATGGTGATTACGAAGATCAATTGAATAAAGAATGTGAGTTATTGCGACAGAGACTCGAAGCGAAAATTAATAAGGAGGCTAAAGACCGGGTACTTCACAAGCAAAAAAGCTTGGCGATGGACGTGTGTGACAGCGGGACACCGCTTTCTAATATCTACAACTACAATATTAATGAACACAACGAAAATAATGATGATGATAGTTTATATTCTGGACTAGATTCATTCATCTACACTGATAACGATATCGATAATGACAGCGAGACTGTGTATTCCTTCTTTCGTAAAGACGAGGCTCCAGAATCAGAACCAATGGAAGAAGGGGAGGAAGAAGACCACACACTAGAACCACAAAGTGATTTGAGTTACGATGACTTAGTAGCAAAGGAATTCGAAGAATTACGCAACAAAATATTAACAAACAGATCTATTTATGCAACCGAATAATAATATACAATATTTAATGTAACTAACATGTACCTAACCAAGTGTATGCACTACCTATTTACTTTCGATTTTGAAGCCAACAGAAACATGCGGAATGCACGCAACAATTTTGCCGAGAAATGTAAAGTTGCAAATTCGTTAACGGAATCTTTAATTAATTTTATCGTCGCATCCAGTACAAACGCTGGTGCAGCTTTGAATATATTCGGTTTTTCGCCTTCTACAGTATATTCTACCCATCCTTTTGCTGTGATCATTGACGACGAGCCAACAACTTTACCATTCGACGACGGCAGTAGTGATGGTGGCACCGACTCATACGTTGAGTCTGAAATATCTATATTTGCTAATCCTAATTGTCCTGTGAGTGAGATAGTGAATGATTGCATGAATCTGGAGTCTTTGACTATTCCACCAGATGTGCCGCGCAGGGTCCAGTTGCCGCTACTCATTCTTATTACTCCATTATCGTAGACAAAATCAACCTCGATCTCGGGCGTTATTGTGTCAATTCCGGGAATGGGAAATGGATTAGTTTTAAGCATGAACGTTTTTTCACTTAATTGAAGGAATTTTCCAGATTCCTATTAAATAAAATGTAAGAATTAATTATATATTGTTCAAAGCAATGCGAAAGATGATATACCCATGTTTGTTCCAAAATATATTTTGGATTTTTTAAGAATAATTGTGCAATTTCCTTTTCTCTCGTTGGTAATTTAATATTAATTTCCATGCGACTACCAAACGACATGTAGTCATCTCGAGTCATTTGCAGCAACAAAAAACGAGAGAAACCACGCACTTGTCCGCGCAATCCCGAGAATCCCGTCGCCGATTTACAGAGTAATACCCAGAGACAGAGGCAAAAGGAAAGGGCACAGAATGCCATTATGCACGAGTAACACTCACACTCAGAAATGCAGTGAGAAATATGAGTCACAGAGAGTGACATACTCATGATTTCCGAACTATTGGTACCGGTGTAGACAGTACCGGTGTAGACAGTACCGTCAGTGACAGTCAGAAATACTAAGTACCATTAGCCTATTAGGCACCAATATTAGCTCCTTGTGGCTGTAAAGACTCGTTCGGAGGCGGTGTTGGACCCAAACAAGCTACACTTACGGATTCTAATAGCGCACCATTTGTACCGGCGCCGTTTCTTGCGGAATCTTTTTTTCCATTCCAATTAGGACTTTTGGATTGGTACCATTACCTTATTACTACTGTGTTCCTTAAATGAAACACGAGAAATGCAGAGAGAAAGTTTGATGCCCACCGCAAGTGATGTGGCAAGCACGGTGTTGGAAGATATCGCGAGTGACGAGGACGCGCATGCGGTGGACGCGGCGGTGTTGAACTCTTTAAGTGATATGGACGATTGTGGTGAATGCGCTAGCGGACTCGATGGATTGATAGTAGCTTCGGCACATGGAAACATCGAGGTTGGGGAGGCAATATTAAAGCGCGAAATAGATTGTAATATACGAGACGAGGATGGCTGGACACCATTGATGAAAGCATCCGAACAAGGCCACACAGATATTGTTAGAGTTTTATTGATGTATGGCGCAGATGTAAATATTCGAGACGACGAACTCAAGACATCAGTACTAGTAGCATCCGAACGAGGCCACGCAGATATTGTCAGAGCATTAATAGATTATGGTGCAGATCCTAATGTACCAGACAAGGATGGCTGGACGCCATTAATGAAAGCGTGTCATCAAGGTCACACTGATGCGGTTAGAGCATTAATAGATTATGGGGCAGATGCTCTTGTACTATCAAAGTTTGGATGGACGTTAGTGATTGCGGCATCCCATCAAGGTCATACTAATACTGTGAAATTTTTAC
>JACCDO010672632.1_pt1 | contig 11989 bp, 15 predicted proteins | sample 7446101 | NCBI WGS metagenome assembly JACCDO01 (sample SAMN15323440, study PRJNA562643) | freshwater metagenome | isolation source: river surface water | place: USA:Blue River Watershed | collected 2017-08-16 | reverse complement strand
GGGTGTTCAACCATTTCAGGCTGCATCTCAGTTGTTGCTGCAGTTGCAGGTGCTGCAGTTGCTGCTGCAACTTCTGCCACAGCAGCCGCCGTCGCCGCCTCAGCAGCAGCTTCTGCAGTTGCAGCCCCTCCATTATTCGTTTCCTCATCAGTATCTGCCTCCACCTGCTCATTATCATTTACAATTACACATTCACGTAATATATTCTTAACAGGTACTAACCCTCTAATTGCCATTGATATGCCATCTGAAACCATTGCCTCAGCCTGCCGATAATTCTGCTGCTTGTCTAAATTTTTAACATCATCTCTGAATAAATAAGTATTTTTCCAGTATAATGTACTGACTTCACACAATACCTTAAATAAGAATCGCTCGGTTTTAGGGACATTAATTTGTACATTAGTATTCTTTTTAGAAGAAACACGGATTGCAGTTAGGATCTTAGTATGAGCAATAAAAACAGCAGTTAGAAGATCTTCTAGATATTCGCATGCAATTTCATACTCAAGCCGTTTAATTTCATTACTAACCTTTTCCATATTCCAATCAGGAACCTCTTTCAGGTATGTCTGAAATTGATAAAGTACCTTCTGCGACTCTCGTCCAACATCTTCTCGTGCCTTATCAAGTAAAGATGTAAAGAACTTGAATATCGCCGGAACAATAAATTGACATAATTGTCTTGTATACTCTGTACGTGCATCAGAATAGGCCAATAAAGCCGGATCAGAATAGGTCGATTCCATTACTCTTGAAATCGTCCGATAAATCCAACCCCTTTATTTCCGCAATTGCACATATCCTATTAACGCCCATGGATTACCATTATTAATAATTGTCTCTACAATTTTCTCTTTAGAATTATTAGATAATTTCTCAAAATTATCATAAATAATATTCCATGGATTTATGGCAGCTGTATATAATTTTATGCTCGGTGTAGTAAACTCCATATTTTTTTGTTCATCACGGATTTTCTTAATATGAGTCCATGTTGACGGAAAATATGTTGCTAGTGTAAGAGCCGCATCTAATTGCCGCCGTGTTTTATGCTTTGTATATGTAAATATATCATTTAGAGTATTTGTGCTAACTTTGCGACCATATTCAGTTTGTAAAGTAGTCACGGACGGCATTTGTAAACGAACGATTTCACAACGACTCAAAATTGGTTCTTGTATTGATTCCAGCGACTGGGCTTCTAAGCAAAAACGCACAGAGGATGCATACGTTTCCAGAATACGACGTAAGAAACTTTGTGCCTCTGGTGTAAGATCATCTGTCCCCTCAATCCAAAGTAACGTCGGCTCTGCACGCAACGCCCATTCATGAATAATAGCACGCTGTTCCCTTAGCGTCCTATCCTTCCTACAAGGGCAATGAAGCAATGTTCGCCGTTCTTTTTGAGCCAACTCCTTAATATAATGACTCTTACCACTACTTGGCGGTCCTACAACAAATACAGGTCGAACTTTGGTAGGTTGTTGCGCCAACTCACTCATTTCTAATTGCTTCTATTTGCTATGGCTTAAACTAACACATTTTATGTGGCAAGTTTAAAACACAACTGTCTTATTGAAATAAATGGTAGCTATTCCATTTTTCACTATTCTGTCAGGCCTTAATGGGTATAAAAATATATCTGATTCTGTGTATTATCCTCTTGCTGCAACATCAGGACTAGTTACATTTTGGCGCGCGTCAGCCAAATATGATAATTTACCTCTACATCAAAAAACATACCGTGGCCCTCTAGGACATTTTGGAGTTGTATTACTAGCAACAGGACTGGGTATGACTATATCAGGAGTATTAGGGCATTATACAGGGCGTGCAATTAGAGAAGTTATGCACTCTGAGCGACCACCTGCCACTTGAACTACTGTAGTTATTTCTTCCCCTGAGAGCCCATCATCTCTGCATAACGGCGCATAATGTTCTGCTCATCCTTTTCAGCATTTGCCCGCAAACTCACATTTAGAGGGTTCTGCTCAACTGCACTGATAAATTCGGGTTGTGCACGAACAGCACTAATATCCTGTTGTAGAGGATGGCGGTACTTCACGCGACCAATATCGCCCGCACCTGTTGGCAAGCTCTCCACACGATTCACAGCATTTGGCCGGTCATTAATATAATCCTCATTGAGTTTCTTGGAACGTTGATGGATTTCACCAGTAAATACTTGCATACCACCATTACCCGCATAAGGCTTGCGTAGGGCAGCAACCTGCTGCTTATTGGGATTGAGGCGCATGTTTTCAGCTGCTTCATGATCGGTGTGATTTTGGTGAGAAGATACAGGAATACCATAATAGTCGCGCTTAGAAAGCTGGGCCTTCTGTGTTGGTTTAGCAATATCATCAGGGTCATACACCTTTAGACGAGTTGGTGCACTTGCAGGAGCCATATTACCCAGATAATCCCATTTGACGGTACCTTCCTTAATTGTAGTACGTGCAATATCAGTTGGATCCCAGACAGTAACGGAGGGCGCGCCACCAGCATATCCTGTTGCCACACCTGCTTGATAGAGGTTGCCAACAGTCTCTGCGCGGCGAGTTGGACGACTGGGATCATCATAATGGATGGTACCCGCGCCCGCCTCTGCCGGCACCAAGTTCAATCCCATTACACGATCACTTGTTGAAGTACGTTCATTATCCTTGTTCTCATAACTGCCGCGACCATAATCATTTGGAACATATCCTTGACTCTGAAAGCCTTCATTGTTTGCCTCGCGACCCTGTCCTTCACTAACATCGCCTTGATAAGTACTTCCATCAGCATTACGGAATCCTGCACCACCATACTGCTGTGTCATTGGTGTACGATAAGAGCCAGTAACATAACTTTCCTGGAAATCCTGGGAAGCAGCAGTACCTTTATATTCAACGGACGTTTCAGGACGAGTAGTATAGTTGAGGATCTGTGTAGGGCGTGTGGCCTCTTTAATGAGTTCACCAGTTGTAACAAAGAAACGTTCACCAGTTTCATCCACGTAGAATTTATCAGGGCGATACTTGCGAACTTCACCAGCATCTTCTGCAGCAGTTCCAATGAAATGTGCGCCAGAAATGATAGGCTGGTTATATGTGAGCTTAGGATTTGTCGCAACACGTAGTTCATTTGTATCCTTCATGGCCTTTTTCATAATGTCATTCACTTCTAATTGCTGGAACCCACCTTCACCTAGAGAGCCAAATTGCTGACCAACACCAGGGCCAACCTTGATTTGTTCAAATGGACGTTCACCACCACGATTACGAGGTATATTTATACGTGATTGTACAAAATCGGTATTATCTTCCATGCCAAATGGATTACCAAAAGGTGTTTGGCCTGTATTAAACATAGGTTCAATTTCACGCTTTGCAATTTGCGTTGAACCAGCACCAGTATATGCATCAAGTCTAGAAGTGTTTGCGGTGCTATCGATGTTTTGTTTGACACGTCCGCCAAAGAAAGGCTGCATATTATTGTGAGTAAACTCGTTTGCAGGTATTTTCTGGCCAGTTAGAGGGCTGATTACAAATCCTTCAACATATTGAGGATTTTCTTCAATATTATCGGATCGCATTTCAACCATAGGGCGATTACTTTCGATTGCAACGGGTGATGGACCAGGCTGTGTTACACGGGGTGCAATAGGGGGAGTTTGGCTCGCATATCCGAGTGGCATTCCCTGAGGGCCAGGCTGGGGTTCACTTGCGTACATTGTTCCGCGATTATTTGAAGCAATGGGTGGATCCGAAAGTAGACGTTCAGGTTGTAGGAGTTTTGTGTAAGGGAATTGATTTCGATGTTCTGCAATATCACCTGTTGCCTGATAATCTCCGCCGGCAGGGATTGTATACATTAAATCTAAATTGGGACCATAGCCGACAACAGAAGAGCCTTTTGGGTTCAATGTTAAAGGGATTGAATCAGGGCCGCGTGCTGCAGGCATAAAATTCTCTGCAGTTTTTACGCGTCCTTGACTGCCCTGACCACCCTTAAACGGTTCTGCAAATTCGCTTTTAGGCATTTTACCTGGTATTGTCGGTACTTTACATCCTGCAGCTGGTTTCTCTTCAGGACCTCCCTTCTTTTCTGAAAGGCGTGAAACAATATATCCTAATCCTACTAGACCGCCTAATGTAATGACTTCCATACTACACATTCATCACAACAAGTTTTTAGCATTTAAACAGGTTTAGTGACTTTTGCATTTTTCTTTATCAAGGAGGCGGCTAGGTATAAAATGATCAAATGGTGTTTCAAATGTCTCTTGAGGGTTATGTAATAGAGGTTCAAATCGGTTCCATCCAGTTGCACGAAGGGTGCAAGGGGGATTATACAGACGATTGAAGACCATCGGGAAATTTTCATCCGGGGCATGCTCCATTCTCATGTTGTTGAACGTATTTGTAGAAGGGTTGTAATTGATACGTTTATCATTGCAAGGAGCTTCTCCACGTACACGTGTGCTAAGATAATTAATACCCTTCAGGTCAGATTCCACATCTGTGCGCCACTGTTCAGTTGGCCAAGAATTGCCATGCTTCTGTATACGAATAGTAGGGTTCACTGGATAAATATTAGGGCAGTTATGGGCCGGAGGTTGGAGCTGGTAACGGGCTGCATACGATGTAATGCGCATGTCATCCACTTGATGGAAATCATCCCAGCGAGGGCGTGTAAGTGCCTGTTGTCTACCATAACAAGTCGATGTCATTACCTATTCTTTAGGAAATTACTAGTAACACCAACTTATAGTCACTATTCGCTAAACTATCCAAAATTAAAAACGACTGTTCTTAATTTTGATAATTGACAATAATATATTTTAATACTTTTGAGGAGAACCACATACATTTGTTTGGAGTTTTACAGGTGCATACACAGCAGGATATGCCCACATTTGATATGTAGGTAAATGGACAGGTGTCTTATCAATAACTACGTCACCCTTTGTGTTTTTACGTACAATTGTTTTATCAGTTTCTGCGGGAGGCTGATATTTACGCCATGGTGCAAATGTGTTAGGGCGTGTTATACCGCGCAAATCTGATTCAAGGTCAATCATATTTCCCGCAATTACAGTCACATTATTACCACCTATAAGGCCAAGTTCATGTCGCCGGGGCTCTGGGCTTGTATAGACAAACCGTGTCATAGGATAACTCTGTGGGTTTTCTTTTGTTTCCCAATCAGCGGCTTGGGATACGCCCGAAAAAACGGTGTCCAGGCTCATTCTACAGACTTCTAAGGAAATAGTTTACTGGCTGCAGTTAAGGTCGCGGACATATTCACGGCTGGGAATACCTCCACGGATCCATCCATTTGCCGCAACTTCCGGAATAAGGTTCTTCGGGTTCTGGATATTCTTCTTTAACATATCGATCATCGGTGTAAATTGGTTGTCAAAGAAGTTCTCTGTTACAGTACCGCATTCCTTGCCAAGGCGAACCTGTTCAGGGTGTAGTAGAAGACTCTCCACATCAGGGTTGCCGCGACCACCCGCCATATATGGAACAGTTAGGAAAGGACGGGCCTGTTGACGAATATTGCAGCGGTTGCTCTTGAATTCTGGCTGGTTGCGTAAATAAGAGTCGGTGTCAATAGCAGCGTTATTTAGACCATAACCTTCACGAGGGTAGACGAGCTGTTGATCAATTGCTAGTGGGTTGACGCCGGATGCGTTAGGCACTAGATTAGTAGTCAGATAGCGACCGGGACCGGCGCTTTGCGCATAGAATGACTGAATGCCACACAGATCATCTTTAGGGTGGGTTAGGCGATTGATATCCATACTATCTCCTGCTGGCAAGTTATTTTTGTCATGGATAAATTAGGAATGTTCGGAGGTGCCACACATAAACGAAATCGTCTTGTTGATAAGTTCTGTCGTTGCATAAAAGCCGTGCAGAAAACTGTTAAAGTACGCGGGCCCGTAAAACGCGGAGGAAAAATACAAGCAGCCGAGTCCGCAGCATTCGGTATTTGTACGAAATCGGTTTTACAATCTCGTAAAAAGACATTATTCAAAGCTCGGTGTACAAAAAGAACAGGTGGGCCAAAATTACAAACACAAAAACCACTTGGCCCCTTAATACCAATGGCCAAACCCCGCCGGTCCCCTACACGAAAACAGAAGAAATAGTGTAATCGCCATTTGCTACATGCATAATCCATTGATTACATGCAGCTCCATATAAATCATATAATGGGCCTGAGCAACCATAATGGGGCTTACCGCTCATATCATAATAAAAATTTAATGGGTACAGTTTCATAAACGAGCCGACGGCTCCACCATCCGTATAGTATAAATCTGCGCCACAAACTTGTGTTACAATGACGTCTGGTTTATTAATAGCTATACGCAATTTATCAATATGTAATGAAAGTGCAGTTAGTAGCGCATGACCTTCTAACATAGTACAGCGTAGTCTGTTAGAAGATGATTATTAATTTTAGGCGATGCTTACGAGTCCTTGTTGAGCCAAGGAACGGGACTGCCATCTGTTCCAGGTAGACATGCTGCGCCGTTTCCTTCTTTGCAAGTCTTCCCTGGGATTTTATAGAGCCACTCCTGATAACTCTTACGATCATTCGGGATAGAATTGCTCGGCATAGTATAAAATTGCCGTTGCCCCTGATTTTTTCCAAATACATCTGTGGGATCTGAGAACCATTGAATGCGGAAGAAATCATCTAATTGCTGCTTAGACTGGGGGTCAAATGCAGTTACAGCAGGAGGGCGCCATTTATTTGGTTCCTTCAAGTCAGTTAGGAGAATATTCATGAATGGATTTGCAGGTGTAGGTTCTGTCCATGGGGAGCCTGTTCCAGATGGTATAACTGTTGCATAACCCTTTTCTTCTTTCGGCATTGGCATGTTTGAAACGGGTTTTGCAAATTGCAGGAAGTTTCTGCCATCTGCAGCTGCAGCTGCAGCCCCTGCAAATCCCTCAGCCTTGCTACCTGCCGCAGCTGCAGCCGCAGCCGCAGGAAGAGGCTCCATAAATAATGTGTAAATGGTTGGCAGTAATAACACAACAAAAGACAGACCCATAATTAAATATATATAAGTCGGCATAACCATAAATGCTGCGCAACCAATAATTGCAACAATAAGGCATATGCGTATTAATACATTTAGAACATCATTGCCACATGCAGATGCTGGAAAAACTGTAAATGGTCGGACAAGTACTATCGGCTTTTTAATAAAACTCGGTTCACACTCAGCCATACTATTTTATAGCACTAATTACTTGCGCTTACCTTGCTTGGATTTCTGCTGAGGGGTTGACTCTGCGGCAAGTAGTGCTGCCGCCGCCGCCTCTGCAGCGGCTACAGCTGCCGCTGTTACTGGGGCCTGTTGCGGTACAGCTGATGCTTTGCGTGCATCTATCTTTTTGCGCATACGCTCTTTCACAAGTGCTAGACGAGCAGTGCCCTCCCGCCCCGCCTGTCGAGCAAGATCAGGGTCCTCCATCCCAAACAGATTCTTAAAAGAACCCATCATATCAACAAATGCCGGATTTGTAGAAAACTCATTCATTAGTTCTTCGGCCTCTGCAGCAATTTCCTTAGGATTAATTGCTCCGCTCTGAATCTTTGCCTGTAGGCGTTTACCTATCTTCTGAATGGATCCTTGAATAACAGCGGGATTTGTAGTGTATACTTTTAGGAGCATTTCAAATGCCTTGGACGGTTCATTCTCGTATTTCTTCAGCTCCTCCACGTCGAGACCAAAGTCCTCGGGTTTGAAGTCACGCATCATTTCTTCCGCCAAACGGGCTAGATGGCCTTTTAGGAATTTTTCAGGTAGCTTGGGCATTGCACCATCCTTCATTCCAAACATCGATGCAAATTTATCCGTAAAAGAACTAAAATCCACATTGCTCATCCGATCCTTCCACGTATTCATGAACTCCTCAAACGCCTCCTTCGATTCATCGCCAAATGGAGAAGTACCATCAAGCATTACAGAAAATGCAAGAAGAGTTAAATACTCCTGAATGGACTTTTTGCTATTATCAGATATAGAGTTCCACAGATCATCAGTTAAGATAACATTAGGCAAGACTGCACCGGGGTTGGCGGTGACCTCGCGTTTATAATTACTTGCAGTTGCGAGTACCTGTGTGCGAAACCCCTCAATGCGTTGCTCAGGAGTTAGAGCAGAAGCAGCATCAAGATCCACAGAAAGTTCGGGGAAAACATCTCGCAAATTTGTCAGGAACTCATCATATTTAGAGTTGAAAATCGATTCGAGGTTGGACTCACTCATATATCTAGCAATTTGTAGGTAATCGTTAAGTGCTTTTAGCGCACTTATATTGTCATTGTGTTTTCTTAAAAGATAGTGAAATTATCTTTTAGGAAGAGAGTTTTATTAGAAATGTACCATATAATTTACTTGGTATCAGATGGTAGACCTAGTGTCATTTCGCAAAGCACACAAAGTACCTTCAGATATGCCCAAATGGCTTCCTGATTTGGTACAGTGAGTGTGTCCCAGTGCTTATTAAAAATAGCAATCGCCGGCATAATATAATTGAATTTTTGCTCAATTTTCTGTTTTCCTAGATGAACTAGAAGATCGACGTTGCGTTCAGCAACGGCTCGATGAAAATCCACATAAAAATGTTCATGAAACATGTCAAGCACTAGACGAGGATTGATCCGCTTTGCACCACTAATTGCCTCATGTGCCATTTTAATATCACGTTCATCGGGAAATACTTCCACCAATTCTTTGAAAAATTCAACAAGTTTATTTCCAAATGCAGAAAGCGTGGACATCTTCTTAGTAATTTACTATCGACTTATTTTTAAGTCGCCTAGGAGCGCATAACCTGTGATGGCATACCTTTTGCTCTTTCACGCTGATAAGCTTCCATTTGTGCATCAAACAATTCTTCCTTTTTACTGCGTTTATCATTATGATTTGTAATTGTGGTTGTTCCTTGACGAACTCCTGCAGATCCAGGGGCACCATTTAGGAATTCAAAACTGTGCTGAATACGTGCTCCACCATTTCCTGCAGTCGCACCATCACTGTCTAGAAAACTATATGGGTCCGTGCCAAGAGATCCCATTTCAAGTGTATTAAAGGGGTCGGGCTCATCTGCCGCTGCCGCTGCCGCTGCTGCACCAGATCCTCCTGGCATAGGGCCTCCTCGGCTAGCAGCACCCTGCTGATTGTCCTTCAGGCGTTTCTCAAAGAGCCAATTCATAACCTCACTGTCCGTACGTGGCTCCCCTTCTCCTTTAATAACCAATGTTGGTACCTTCTTCAACCACCCGGGTAGTTGTGGCCTATTAGGACTGGGGTCAACACAGATAAATGTAAATTCATTTTTATAGGGAGTATTTGCTAATTCTTTTATAAAGGTTGTTGACCATTGGCATTTGTTTGAATAAAAACAGATATTCGGACCTCGACCACTTGCCATTCTATGTTAGTCGGAGTCATATGGACGCGCATTTATGACGCAAGGGCTGGATGCAAATGCACCATCGAAGTCGCAGCAAAATTGAACTTAATCAATCCTCAAACTAGTAGTTAGCAAGCCCCAAATGTCTTCTATGATGCTTCCTAAGTTTGAGAATGTTGGAATTAGCAGTGATAATATGGACTGTCAATTCACCCTTAATCCTTATCACGTCTCATATGCAAATACGCTGCGCCGTGTAATTATCACAGGTGTTGAGACAATTGCATTTAAGGCGGATATGACTGAAAAGGGATCGACGACTGATGTAACTGTATATCGCAATAATACACCAATGACGAATGAAATGCTGGCCGATCGTGTTGGTCTTCTTCCACTTGCTGTTAGGGATCCGCTGTCATTCTCACCTGACCGATTCAACTTCACTCTGAAAGCTGTAAATGATACAATGGAGGTAATGGATGTAAAAGCTGGGATGTTTAAGGTAACAGAGAATGTTGAGAATGAGGATGAACCAGTGGAGGTGCCTACGGAGCGATTCTTCCAACCTGATTCTCTTACACGTGATACATGCCTAATTGCTGTTCTGCGACCAAAGACAAATCAGGCTGCAGAAGAGGAGGGTATTCATCTTGTTGCCAAAGCGAGTCTAGGTACTGGTCGCCAGCATGCTCGCTATATTCCTGTGTCACAATGCTCTTATAAATACACCCCCGATGAGAATCCCGAACGTATCGAGGAGTTCTTCAATAAATGGCTTGTTGATCAGAAGAAGATTAACCCTGATACACTCAAATCCGATTCTGAAAAACTAAAAACACTACAACGTGAATTTAATACAATGGCTGTCGCTCGATGCTTTAAAGTAAATGAACGTAATGAGCCATTTAGCTTTGATTTCACAATTGAATCGGTGGGGATTCTGCCTGTTCAATATATTGTAAAGCGCGCATGTGAAGTAATTGAGAACATGTGTATGCAGTATGCAAATATTGTAGACGGTGAGCTTCCCGAGGAACTTACAGTGCGGCCATCCAGTAATCGAAGCATTGGATTTGATTTCCTTTTCCGGGGGCACGATCATACGCTAGGAAATCTACTGCAGACATGGCTTGTTGAAAACCACTTTATTGGTGAGGCCGAACCACGAATTACATATGCTGGTTATGCTGTACCGCACCCACTGCGCGATGAAATGGTACTAAGTATTGGCGTAGACGATGGACAGGAATCAACGGCTCGTCAGGCTCTACAAGTTGCAGCACGAGCATGTGCGACGTACTTTGAGCAAACAAAGAAGGCCTGGATGGAGACTGTTGGTCTTGCACCTGCAGGGGCTGGTGCGGGTGCACCAAAAGCAGGGAAAGGCGCTGGTGCTGGCGCAGCAGCAGCGGCAGGAACGCAATCCCGCCGTCGTACTCTCACAGGACAATCAGGATTTGTAGCGTAAATTATTAAATACAATTAGAGAATGTTTGAAAGTCCCCAAACGAAATTTGTTGCGATTTTTGGTATTGCAGCACTTATGATTGGTACAGCTACAACAGCTGTTGTACATAATGTCGCACGTAGTATTTATTTTTTACTAGGATACCTCATCCTAATTCTTGTTTCAATCGCAGATATACACTGCGTTCTAATTGGCGGCTGTGAGCTTTTAGGATGGATTAAGACAATGGCAATGATCATAATATTCTTATTAAGCATTGTCATCTTTGCATATGCTGTTAAAATGAAGAAGGCTGAAATAGAATTTAATGCAGCACATAAAAAGGATCGTGAAGTTGTTGTTTACGAATAAATGACATGAATTATAAAATCAATTAGAGATTGTTTGACAGTCTATAATTGATTTATAGCAATATTATGAGAAATTAATGCTTACGGGAAGTTTTACGGTGTTTACGGTGGCGCTTTGTGTGGCTACGACGCTTGCCACCACTTACTTTATTTCCAATAGCTGGTCCTAGTCCTTGTGAGGGTCCTTGTGCGGGTCCTTGTGTGGGTCCTTGTGCTAAAGTATTTGGGGCCCTAGAATTACTAGGAGTAGCAGTTACTGATCGGGTATTTGCTTGCGAACGAGCAAGGTTTGCTGCCGCATTTGTTGATGATGCAGGACCTGCTGCACCATTTGTTGACTGAGTAGTAGTTTCGCCTGTTAGTCTGCGCCATAGATCTCCAAGCCAATTGCCACCGCGCTGTTTACGAGTACGATGCTTTCGCATATTACGATGTTTTCGCTGTGCCATCTATCAATTAGAGATATTAATCAACCTCTTCTACGCGGGGTCCTGCTGCCGCCTCACCAGCCTCGGAACCATCGGCACCCTTATACAGACGCAGCAGAACCGGGCGCACACGCTCCTCGTACTTCTTCAGCTCCTCCTTATAGGTCTCCGCCTCTTCAGCCGGATGTTCATCCAGCCAGTCAAGCCCTTCCTGGATCGTCTTCTCCGCATCCGCCACAGCATCCTCACCCAGCTTGCTCTTCACACTATCATCCCTAATTGAGTTACGCGCATTATACAGATATC
>JACCDO011765615.1_pt1 | contig 11990 bp, 12 predicted proteins | sample 7446101 | NCBI WGS metagenome assembly JACCDO01 (sample SAMN15323440, study PRJNA562643) | freshwater metagenome | isolation source: river surface water | place: USA:Blue River Watershed | collected 2017-08-16 | reverse complement strand
TAATGAGCGCAATGTATCCACAACTTTACAGCGAATGGCTTCTTGCTGTAACCTTTGAGTATATCCAGAAGAGGATGTTGGATATTGCTTTGTCATTGCAACTATGGCTGCTGCAGCAGCTACACCGCCGTCGCTTTCCATTCTGAATCCTTATGTGATTATACTTTAGTAGTTTGCCATATGCAATTCCTAATAGCTGCTATAGTTATTGTTTGTATGTTTCTAATATATTATGTCTTAACCCGGCAGATACTAGAGAAATTTATTGATAATACTGCAAATAAAGTGCTTATTGATGAAACCGATATTCCTGAATTAGCCGCTGAACCGTCCATTCATGATGCATTAATGGAAAAAGACCCTAAATTTATCGAAGAACAATTAGAATTATATGATAAAACACGGGCTATATTTAATAAAATAATTGTGACTATTGCAAATGTGAGTGATGGAGCGACAAAAGAGGAAAAGACTGAACAAGCAATACAGGCAATTAGTAAAGATACATTTGGTGAATCACCTCGTTTTTGTCCTGCTGGTCGTGTTAAGGAATTACTGAACACTCCTGCAGCAGATGGATTAAGTCCTCTTTTTAAATGCATTCCTTCTGAACCAAGTAAATACTTGCTTCTGCTTTCCTATGCTTCGAAAACATTAAAGGGGCAATTAGATAGTGTTCAGGGAATGTTAGGATTGCAGAATTTATCTGCATCTGCAGATGATCTGCCACCACCAAGCGAGGTTGAACTTCAAGGTCGCAGAGCTGGGTCTGCTTCTGCTGTCGCAGAAGGGTTTGCAGACGCAGACTCTGCATCTGCATCAGCATATATAAGCGCATACGCAATACCAAATTCGTCTTCTAATAGCGCTTCTACTGCGTCTGCGGCGTCAGCCTCTGATGCCAAAGGTCTTCTAATTGATAATGAACTCGCAGCTTGGAAAGCAGCTTATAATAGTGAATCCCTGACACGTATTAAACAATATCTTAAATACTGTACTGCAGCCCTTAAAGATATTGATGATATTAATAAAGCAGGTAAAGATGGTTCTCTTATTAAGAGAATGAATATGGATAAAGTTCTAGCTGGTATACAAACACAAATAGAACAACGAGGCAGTTCATCTTCTTCATTTATGATTCCTCTTTAGAAGTCGCAGATGATTTTTTAGAATGATTCTTTGCTGTCTTCTTTTTAGCAGATTTAGCTGTCACTGTCGCAGTCGCAGAGGGAGTTGCAGACGCAGACTGTTTGCGTGTTTTATCCTTCATCTTTCGAATACGAGCTACCTTTTCTCTTAACAGACTTGCAAACGATTTTTGATGACCTGAACATTCAATTGATATAAATGGAAATGGACTATTTGGGTCTTTCCTATACGAATTCTGCAAATATATCATTTGTTCAATCATACATCCTATTGGTTTCATAAATAAATCCTGGAGTGATGAACGAAATAAGAAACTCAAATATAATGTAATGAGCGTATCTAACGATGCAATTCGTATTGTACGACCATCTTTTAAGGCTAATGTATTATACGCATGACATGCTGTTTCCTGTATAATTGCAACTGCGGGGGCTTTGTTTGAATACCCTATATAAATTAAAGGAAAAAATTCCGCCTCAGCCGTATATTTTTTAAATACAAGAGCTCCGCTTGTACGTGTATGAAGTTTTTCTATATCTTCTTCAGGAGTAGGGCTATATAAAACTACAGGTCCGTATGCTTTGAATATCCATGTTATATGAAGCGGTTTATGAAGACGGCGTTTATAGAACTCAAAAATATCTGCGCCAGCTAATACACGCAATTCTTCCATACAATAATTTAGAATCTTATGACGAAGACCACCTGTAATTGCATGTGATTCACTGCGAGAAAGATGTTTACCCTTTGCAGCTCTACAAATACGCGGCTTTACATATAAATTTAAAAGAAGAAGCCGTTCAAATACCTTTTCCCACCGCCCTACTTCTCCACGCGGACGACTTAGCTCCAGATACATCATCATACGAAGTGTATCTGCATCCATAAATGTTATACCATCAATTGTAATCGCCCGTTTCATAATAATTTGATAAAAGAGAGGATTGATTTCGGTAACATCTGCGACTGCAATAAAATTTACATAAATCTTTGTAGTTCCTTCATGCATTCCTTGACGTGCACTTATTTCAGTAAAACCCTCCTTTTTCAACATTTTTATTAATAAATCAACATCACCTTTGCCATCTGGCGTCAAAAAATCATAATCGGGTAGCGATGTTTCTGGGTCGTAAAATTTATGCTCCTTTGGTAAATGCATATTCATAGCCTGCCCACCATAACAGATACGGTGCTTGCGACGTAAAAATGTCTCTACTACTTCAATTGCTATTAGAATGTCCTCGCGATGTGCATTATCATAATCTATCTTATGCTCCGCCTCCTTTGCAGCTGCTGCTAATATCTCCTTTTGCTTCTCTAATAGACTCATCGGAAGTAGCCTTCTTACTTTTAGGATAGTTTATTAAATTTCCCTAAAAGTATTACGAGTGTGAAGCGGTGGTTTATACATTCGGGCTAACTAGCATCCCCCCATTTGCATCTAATCGCTTATCTGGCGGTGCAATTGTTACTACAGATGGCTCCTTATATGCAATTGCCGCCGGCTTTGGTATATAACTGCGGCGAGCAAAGAATTCTGGACTATAGACTGCACTTTCCTTGGCTCCAGCACTAAAAGGGTCTATTATAATTCCTTGCACACCTAATTGATTCACCATTACATCGAGCGCTGCTGCATCTGGTGGCGCATCCAATTCAACTGTCATCGCCATCGACCATGTATTACGAGTCTTATCCGCCTCTGACTCATAATTGGCTGGTGGTATATTCTCATAATATTCATGTGTCTGTACAACTGCAGCTGCTGTTGCAGATTTGGCTGGTAATGAATAATATGTTAGCGCCGAATTCTCATTTGTATATACACGAGCATGCACCAATATATCTAAATTACGAGCTGGAGCAACATCTATATCTAATTGTCGGAAACCACGAGTATCCAAATTTGTAAGCAATAATATCTGGTTCTCAAATGTTTTTATTGGCAATTTGAATAAGACCTCTTCTAATCGCTGTTGCTGCACATCTCCTTGAGGTGCAGAGCGCATAAGGTATTGTTGTATAGGAACAAGCTGAGCGGCAATCTCTTGCATAAATGCTATACTCTCCTTCGCAGATGGGTTCTTGTTCGGCAGACGATGTACAGAAAGCACAATTACAATAGGATCGGTGGATGCTAGTCGCTGTTTCTTTGTAAAAGCCGCAATACTTGCAGCAGCCTTTGCAATACTACCTACATTATTACTCAACAGATTTCCGTTCGCATCACGACATACTAATACAGGAGTTGATGGGGCTCGCTCTAGATAATCTATATCAAATATAAAGAGACGGCATCCCATTTTAACTGCTAGTTGTATAGCCTCCTCTTCGCTGAACACACCGTTCATTTTAGGACCGAGATAGCCTGCACAACGGCAACCAAGTACGGAATAATTTACAAATGCTTGATTTGGGTCGACTACTGCAGAGCCTGTTGGCGCAGATGCTGTTGGTACAGATGCGGTTGGCACAGCTACAGATGCGGCTGGCTTTGCTGGCAGAGCAACTGCATTTGTAATTGCAGATGGCAACACTGGCAGATTTGGTATATCAGATGCAGATAAGAACCCCTCCTTTCTAACAGCCGATCCATTTACCCATCTCTCTATTCTAGATTTGAATCCCTCAAATACTCCTACACGCTGTTGCTGCATTGCATCCGCCTGCGGTGATAATGTAGTTAGCTCATCCTTTCGAATTGACTCATTATTTGATTCAGTTGGCACAGACCCAATTCTATTATAGGCATTTTGAATTATACGGGATTTAATAATAAAATAAATGAATATACCAATAACAAGTATAATAAGGATAATTTTAAGTGCATCGCCGCCACTCATGGGAGTGGATGAAAAAAGAGTTGTTCCTGCAATTGCAGCCGCCATTGTTTCAGCAGCTGTTTTAGGGGCTGCATTGTTTGTTGGATTTGCATTTGGTGCTTTTGTATTTGGTGCTTTTGCATTTGGTGCTTTTGCGTTTGCTGTTGATACAGAAGCTGGGTTTGGCGCTGCTTGTGCTGGTGTATTTGCAGGAGTAAGAGCAGATGTTCTTAGTTGTGCAGCTTTTGCTGCATTTTCAGCAAGTTTACGACGTTTTTCTAATTCTTCATGCTGTTTTGCTTGTCTAGCTTTTTCTGCAGCATTTTGAGCAGCTGCTTTTTCTTTTTCTTTTGCAGAAGCAGCAAGAGCTCTCGCTTCTGACTGAGCTCTTTTTTCTTGAGCTTCTCTGTCATTTGAAACTGCTTTTGCAGCTGCAAAAGCAGCTGTACCAGGTTTCCCAGTAAGAGCGGCTGCTCTCTTTTTTAGTTCATTTGCTGACATAGGAGTTGCCATATAACTACTTATCTTGTAGATACTTTTTCCACTCGGAAGCACGCAGAATGCGTGCACCATTCTCTCGTGCTTTTACCGCCTTTCCTGTACTAATTGTCTCTGGATCCTCATCATTGGGAATAATCAAGAACTTAGTACTTTTCTTAACTGTATCATCCGCAGTATAGCCAGCCGCTTCTGAAGCAGCTGCAAGCTCTTTATCACGGAATCCAGTCATGCAGACACCACCACCAGACGCAGCACTTTTCTTTGCAACTGTCTTTGCAACTGCTTTTACAGAGGCTGCGACCTCTCTCATATCCTGACCAATAGCTTCCTTCCATTCTTCAATCTCCTTCTTAATGTCAGTCCAAACATCACAGAACTCCTCCCATGTTGCTGCACTCCAGTTCGCCGGTGGCTTATGTTCTACTGTCCATTTCTCCCAATTAGGATATGTTTGAATGACCTTCTGCAGCTTTGTATTTCCTGTTCCCTTTGGCACATCCTGACTCGCTAGAATGAGTGTATGAATAGGCGCCTTGCGAATTGCTGCTTTTAGACGTGTTAGGAGCTGTGGTCCCTTTCCAGGACCCAAAATATCTGCAAGCACATCCTCAGGTGTATGCAGAATCTCTTCAATTGATGTAATACTTGCATCTACAAGCGCAACTGCTGCAGCAGGACCCGCACCATCTACTTCCAGAACCTTCAGAGCATTCTCTAAATGAGCCGCCTTCTGTCTATCTGATGCTTCCGTAGCTAGTACATTTGTGTGTGTAGCATCCCATACATCGGATGGGAGCTCCACTTCCTCTTTCTTATGGACTTGATACACGATTGGAATGACATCTCCTGAGCGAAGTACTGTAATTTCTGCACCAACCCCCAAGCCATTCTCCACCATAAACTTGGCATTATGACCTGTGATATAGGTAATGAGTGCGCCACCGATGCGCACAGGCTCAATTACAAGTCGTGGAGCGTACACGTTGAATCGTGAGCAGTTCCACTCTACATCTCTAACTGTCGTGCGCGCCTGTTGCTCATCAAGTGGCATCTTGAATGCAATCATATCCTTGGGAATAACCGCCTCTCCATTTCGTAATTCAATTGCAGCCGGTTTTACCATTGCTCGTCCAATAACAAGCCCATCAATATCATAGGGCGAGGCGCCCTTGCGCTCACGTAGAGCTTTTGCAAGAGCCTCCTCTGTTGCACTTGTAATAGCAGTGTTCCATGGAACCTCATAGCCGGCTTCCTGGAGTGCACGGAACTGCTGGAGGCGCGCCATCGCTGGCTCACATACCTGGTATGCAACAAATCGTAGAGGAAGGTCAACCTCCCCTGCAATTCGATGAAGAGTTCCGTTCACCTGGGAACGAGCGGGAGTTCCAGGGTCCGCATCCGCCTTTGCTAGCATGATTTCTCCGCGTACCAGGGTCGGACGCGACCCTACTAAGGCTGGAGCTTGCTCCAGCTGAATCATCTTAATAGATGAATCGCCACTATCAGGAATCCCTTTAATGTGTGGAATGAATGCTGTTAGGTCTGTTCCAATGACACCATTGCCGCGATTATAGAGTCGCCGGCGCTTTGAGTCATATAATGCGGAAATGCCGTCTAGCTTTTCACTTACAACAATTGGTCCAGAGGACGCAAGAAATTTACGAAGGAGGTCTTCACCAGGTTTTCCCTTTGCAAGCGAGGGCATTAAGATAGGAAGGCGCACGCCACCTTCAGGCGCCCATCCAGTCGCGTCAATTTGGGCAAGAACAGCTGGATTATCTGCATATTCGCGACGAACAGTGGCTTCTAACAGATCGTATTCCTCATCAGTCAAGCCTGAATCACCGCCGGTGAAATAGGCTTGCTTGGCAGTAAGAAGTTTCTCTAGTGAAGAGGACATTCTAAGGGCTTGTATAAATATGAATGGCTTGCGCGCCTTAGCATCTTTGCAGTTTGTGAATTCAATTTTTTCTAACGATGAATAGCGCCGCCAAGGGAGTTATAGAAGCGACGGAAGAATCCAAAGATACCACCTGCGCCTGTATCTGGAAGAGGTGCAACGGCTTCCTTTGCTGGCTCATCAGCTTTCGGCTCCTCAACCTTTGCCGACTCCTCGGGCTTTACAGGCTCCTCGGGCTTTACAGGCTCCTCGGGCTTTACAGGCTCCTCAACCTTCGCCGACTTCTCAGGCTTTGCAGGCTCATCTACAGAAGGGTTTGCTACATCCGTTGTAAATGTTGGATTTGGTGCAGGCTCTACAAATGTTGCTGTAGTAGCAGCTGCAGCAGGAGCAATAATTTCCGTCGTTCCTGTAGGAAGATCCGCAGGGCTCACAGCAGCAGCATTCTTTGTTGGCTTATTTTTATTACGACCCATCTTCTAATAGCTTGTAGTAAAAAAACTTTAACCTCCGCTAACTATGATATTCTGTTGAAGAAATCATTCATAGCAGCCTCATATGCAGCATCTTGATTATTAATCTCTTGACCTTTTGCAATAACACTCTTTTTTGGCTTCGCTCTACTAACTGTCTTTGGTAATACACGTGATAATGCGGGATATGCAAGTACTTCTTTAAAAAATGCGGGAACTTGGTCCACAGCTCGACCCATTATATTTGCATCTTTAATAAGTGTTGGAGCAGATGGAACTCTCCATCGAGGAACTTCTGTTAGAATCTGTACAAGTAAAAACAGCAGCTCTGTTCGTCGGCGTGTTGTTAAACGTGTATCAGCTGTTCTATATAAATCTAATATAGTCTGCACTTCTTCATGCATTTTAATGAGCCCTCGTCCAGCAAGTTCTTTATAACATTCGGCTAATATAAATGCAATATAAAAGCCGACATTATTTTTCCCTTTACCACCAGGTGGACCACGGTCAAGTGTAGATAAACCAGGACCTTTGTATTCTTTACGAACAATTGCATCCTCTTCTAACATCCATTTCATCCAAAAAAGAGCTCGTCCAAGTTCTCCGCGTCCAATACAGTGCATCATTTCATTTCCTGCATGATAAAGTTGCCGCTGGTCATGTGCATGTTGATAAACGCGTTTTACTGCTCCAGATTCAGGAGCCTGTATTGCAGAACGAAGCCAATCATCATTACGATGCGTATCAGGGCTTATAATAGGAATTTTAAGTTTGGGTCTGCGAGGGCACATCTGCAACACAATGACTGCTTCACCAATCTTTCGTTGATTTCCTGGGTCCATATAAAACGCCTCTGACATCTGCAAAGCTGCTTGTTTATCAAGTTCTGCAAATCGCCCACGTAAATAATGAAATATACGAGGAGATGCTAGACCAATACTATCTACTGCAATTTCATACATAAGACGCTGCCAAATAGTCATTCCACCGCTACAAATTAAATCCGCTGTAAAATGAAGTGCTTTCCCAGTTGCTTCTGTACCTGTTAAATTTACATTACGCTCTAATCCACTCACTAATTGTCGCAATTCATATCCTGAACGCGTGCGTATAATTTTAGTATCATCTTCCTCTTCTTCATCGTCGGGAATAACCCGTAAATGCGGTATCATAGATTATTATTACATAAGAATATTCTATGATAGTAAATATAGACGCGTTTTATGAAGGTTTAATAAAATATTCATTTAACATTATAAATGCAAAACCTAAACCAATTAGTGTAAATTTGGTACTATTTTCTTCAAATAGTTGTGAAAAAAAAGGAGTTTCCTTAAATTTATTATAATCAAGAAAACGTATGCTGTGTGTATTATATTCAGAATTATTTGATGCTGTTCCTAATAGTTTTGTTATTGTTTCTAAATCTGGATTTTTTGAAGAACCATTTAATACTAAATCAGGATAAAAATCATTTGCAAATATAATTTTACGACCTGCGGGAATCATGCTAATAAGAGTTTTAATGTCATTTTCAAAATCTTCTGCTGTTTGTTTATATTGTTTAATATCATTACAATGTATATCATTCAAAATCTGATATCCATCTTTTTCAGCAATATCAAGAGATGTAATTTGAAAAATATATGCTTCACATTTATCAAAATAAAATTGTAAATTTAATAATGATTCTTTTGTAGGGCTATCAAAATCTATTATACCCATTTCATGATAATATCTATCAACATCATATCCTTTTAAAAATAAGTGTAATAAATTTTTAGGAATATCACACTCACCACGCAAATATTTAATAAATTGAATATGCTGTTTAATATTTGTAAGATTTCCCAAAAAATTTAAACCATTCATATCTTCATATTGAGAATGTATTGGGTGAATTGCACAGTTTCCATTATTAATGCATTGTAATAATCGTTTATCACCACTTGCAAATACACGAGATAATCCAGATGATTTATATTGTAATACATCTTCTGGTAAAGGAGCTATTTCAGGTTCTGCCACAGGTTCAGACACTGGTGCTGGTACTTCATCACTAAATGTATTTTCTGAATCAGCCATTCTTATATATATAAATAATAGAATGTTTGATTTCTACAAAAATAAACACAAATAGCCGGGCTTATTTATACCGTTGGAGCAAGCTCCAACACTAGTGCTAGAGCTTTAGCTCTAGCGGTACAATCGTTGCTTACGCAACAATACTAGTGCTAGTGCTAAAGCACTAGCGGTACAATCGTTGCTTACGCAACAATACTAGTGCTAGAGCTTTAGCTCTAGCGGTACTTATTACTAATACGTTTTGTTCCATTTGCACGCGGAATAAGACCCTTTGCTTTTAATGATGATCGCATAGTAAATCCGATTGATTTACCAGCCTTATATTTGCGAAGCGCGGCTAAATTTTTACGAGTCGGCTTATATCCACCACGGGCACGACCAAGGGCGCATGGAGCACATCCACCTTTGCTACGACGAGTGCTTCTACGACCTCCCGCCATAATACCAAGTGCGCGTAACATAACAGGTTGTCCAGTGCATCCAGAACCTCCAAATAATTTAGTGGGTGTTTTGAGTTGCTTTGATACTTTTGGCGCACCAGATGCTCCAAAACACCCACACCCGCCACGTCCACCATATTCTTTCATAACGGCTGGCGCAACCTGATTTGCATAAAATGTATTTGTTACACCACAACCGCCGCCCATTTTCTAACCTTCTAATAGCCACTATGAAAACAAAACGCCAACGGCGTCATTTAAAGAAAGATAACCCAGCCTGGCCACCCAAATACTACAAAGGTCTTCCAAGCACCGCCGCTAAAAGCCGCCGTAAAGAGATATTAAAATATGGGGCTCTTCATTGGAAAAATCCCAAAGCATATGTTGGGTTCAAAACAGATAAGAACCCCGCAATTATCCGACGCTCCAGCTCCTATACACAACGCTTCCGCAAACTATTCCCTGCAGCTAAATCCTTAAAACAAAAAGCAGACGCAACAGGAGTTCCTGAGAAATTCCTACGTGAATCCTATAATCGTGGAATGGCTGCTTGGAGAACAGGACATCGCCCAGGCGCTACTGAGCAGCAATGGGGATATGCACGAGCGCATTCTCTTCTTTTGTGTGGAAAGACTGCGCGGTTAACTGATGCGGATATTGTTCGCCGTGCATCTGCGGCTTCCACTTCTGCAAAAAAATGGTTTGCAAAAACTTGCAAAGCAGAACGAGGAAAAAATTGAAAACCCCTGGGCAATTAGAGACTGGTGTGTAGCTATTTATAAATAATTACACATAATTCTTTCACTTTCAAGCCTTTCTCTTTCCCTCTACCTAAAATGTATACTCACGGACGTGCATTTGAGACATTCTTCTTCATCCTCTTTTCCATCATGACCCTCGCCTTCTCTGCAGTAACAGCAGTTGCTCCAGAGAAGAAGGGAAAGGTCATCGGTATTCTCTGCATTATCGGCTTTGCAAACCTAACCTACGATGCATGGCTCAAGACACAACATGCATTTACAACTGCGTCTTAAAATATGCAATGGTCTTGCGCACACCTTCCATTACATCCACCTCAGGCTTCCACCCTAATAGCTCACCTGCACGCTCAATAACTGGTTTACGCTGCTTTGGGTCATCTGCACTCGCCTCTAAATATTCGATTGGAACTGGCTCAGAAGCCCCAGTCTCTTTCATAACTGCTAAACCAACAGTCATCGCCCAATCTTCAATTGTAAACTCTCCAGGATTGCCCAAATTCACTGGAATAGCTTGTGCAGAGCTCTCCATCAATAATACTAAACCGCGTACTAAATCATCTACATACATAAAAGAACGGGTCTGCTTGCCAGTCCCGTATATTTTCATTGATTCTCCACGAAGACCTGCAAGAATGAAATTAGAGACAACACGACCATCTGCAGGGTCCATTCGTGGACCAAATGTATTGAAAATACGAGCAATGCGTACTTGTACGCCACGCTGCGCAGCAAATGCATAGCAATACGCTTCACCAACACGTTTCCCTTCATCATAACAGGAACGAGGACCAAGGGTATTTACATTTCCCCAATAAGACTCGGGTTGGGGATGCACTTCGGGGTCTCCGTAAATTTCCGATGTAGATGTATATAAGAAACGGGCACCAGTTTGCTCTGCAAGTACAAGCATATTGTGTGTTCCATGTGAGCCAGTTAGGAGTGTTGCTACCATATCACGCTGATAATGAGGAGGGCTGGCAGGACTTGCTAAATGATAAATACGGTCAAGGCGATGTCCAGAATGAATGACTGCATCTGCAAGTTGCTTGACCGCATCTGAAGTTGAAATGTCACATTCCATAAATGTCCAGCCTGCGTGCCCTTCTAAATGCTCAATATTGCAACGACGACCTGTATAAAAATTATCCACGCCGAGCACAGTATGCCCAGCAGCTAAAAGCGCATCTGCTAAATTAGAACCGACAAAACCAGCTGCTCCTGTTAGTAAACAATGCATTTCTAATAGTAGTAGCCTTAAATATTGCCTTAAATAGTTATTATGCAACACGTAGGCGATGATATTCAACAAATAGCACCCTATTTGTATGTGGGTTCACGATATGCTGCGACTGGACGTTTATCTGCAACAACAGGCAATTACACTGATTATTTGTCTTTATTTTCTATTAGAAATGTAGTATCTATCCTAACAGAAGATGAGTTCGCAGATTTTATGATTGAATCTGCAGATTTTGCAGACCAGCACTGGGTTCGGCTAGTTGCAGATGATGACCCTCAGGAACAGATCTGCAGATATTTTCAGCAGACATCTGCCATAATTGCAGAGTCTATTAAAAATAAGGAAGCTTGTTTAGTTCACTGTGCAGCAGGAATGAGCCGCTCTATCTGCCTAATTGCTGCATATCTAATTGCAGAATGTAATATGAGTGTGGACTCTGCAATTACATATATAAAAAATAGGCGAGCATTTGCTCAGCCAAATGTGGGTTTTATGAATCAATTAGTGGATTGGTTTAAAATACAGAGTAATCAAATGACTATTTTTCTTTAAGCTGTTAGGCGAACTTCTACTCAAACTTCAGTACAACACCAAGAGCACGAGCAATCGCATTTAGCTG
>JACCDO011695379.1_pt1 | contig 11990 bp, 4 predicted proteins | sample 7446101 | NCBI WGS metagenome assembly JACCDO01 (sample SAMN15323440, study PRJNA562643) | freshwater metagenome | isolation source: river surface water | place: USA:Blue River Watershed | collected 2017-08-16 | reverse complement strand
AGTCGCGCGTAACCGCCTCTTCGTCATTCTTGGCATCGATCAAAATATCCAGCTTCATTAATGCAAGCTTCTGCTCCATGTCAAATCTCTCGATCTTATTTGCTGCAATGTTGTGCTCCATTCGTGCTGCGACGAGCTGTCGATACAATTCTCGCTTGCGCTCGATGATCAGCTGCTTCTGCCGTTCCTGCTTGGCCAACTCGATCTCAGGCTGCTTGTCGCGCAATTCACGCAATCGTTGGGCAATCCGAAGGCGCTCGTCTCGGTTATTCATAAGTTTTTGAGTAAGATCTCCTTCTGCCGCATGTAATGTACTCCCCTTATTTTGGAGAAATGCCAGCTGATTTCGGCGGCTTTCGATGGCTTTGTAAAAGGCGTCGTCATGTTCACCAGCAGGCGAAAGGCTTTCCACGCGATTGCTATGTGCCGCATTATCAAGAAAATTTTGGATCTCACTTAATGCATTTTGATCTTCTTTTTTTTCATTAGTTCTATCTGTCCCTAATGGTCGTTGTTCCAGAGAAAGCTCGATTTCATGTTCCTGTTGCTCTTGCTCGTCTAAAAATGCAGGACGGGCAGGGGTAGCCTTCTGAGGGCTTCTACTACGAGATTTCATCCGCGGAGAGCGTGGCGACTTAATCCCAAAAGTATCGATTCGGAAATTCTCGAAAGCAGCCGCGAGACAGACGGGTTGATTGCACAAGATTGAAGTATCATCAAAAGCTTTACCAAACGTAAGCCATTGCGGGTTGAGCGTTAAAAACGCTTGAACAGCTCGCAGCTGCTTAACTTCGTATTTGAGCTCATGAGTTACGGAAACTCCACAGCAATAGCATTTTGGGAAGCGTACTTTCAGTAAATGCTTCTTTGCTTCTTGCACAGCAACAACCTTTTTCATTAAGTCCTGCATAGTATCACGAGATCCGCAAGCGTGTTAAGGTCTCGCCAGTGACTTAAGGATATGTGTTCAAAATAATTTTAGAATTCGCGAGGTTGTTGAATATAATCGAGTTAAAGACAACTTCTTCGAACAGATAAGCAGCTCTTGTCGTATTTTTTTTAGGGATTTGGAGCAAATTATATACAAATATAGAAAATAACGCTTTTATCGCAGTATTCGACGATTTATCACCGTCGAAGATGAAATTAACCTCTCTATCAAGAGATTTTTTTTTAAGAATCATCGGCTCTAAAAAAAATTCATTTGAGAAACTAGGAAGAGGCTGCTTAGGAGAAAATGAGCGCAACTTTGCAAATTGTAACAATTAATGACGTCTATGAGATCGACAATCTCCCTAGTTTCAGCACCTGTTTGAAAGAGTGTCGCGGAAATGGAGCACATAAAACCATTAGCACCCTCCCTGGTGACTTCGTGGCACCATCTCTTTTATCATCTTTAGATAAAGGTGCAAGCATGATACAGTGTCTTAATAAGTGCAAATTGGACTATGCATGCATTGGGAATCATGAAAGTGATGTACCGCTGAATCAGTTACATTTGCGCATGAGAGAAAGCACCTTCACATGGATTAACAGCAATATGGAAAATTTCCCATTGCCTTCCGATATCACGCTGCCAAAATACGAAATAGTAGATGTGCACGGTGAAGATGGGCACCACAGAAGAGTCGCTCTAATCGGTCTATGTTGCGAAGATCGATCGGTCATGAAACCAGGAGCTTTCAACGATTGCTATATTGAACCAGTGCTCCAAGCTGGTGCTCGCTGGTATAAGCACTTAATGGAAGTAGAAAAGGTGGATGCTGTTATTCCACTAACGCATCAGCTTATTGCCTTTGACAGACAGATGGCACAAAGTCAAGTAGGATACCCAATTATAATCGGAGGGCACGACCATCAAGCATTCAATGAAGAATATGGTAATTGCAAAGTGTTAAAAGTAGGAATGGATGCGGAACGCATTGGAATCATTAATATTACTTGGCCTGATAAGAATTCTGTACGCCCCGTAGTCAGCATAACTGAACGCATGAATTCAGAATTCCCTAAAGACGAAGAGGTCGTGCCTGTTGTGCAGCGCAGCAAACAAGTGCTCGTTGAAATCGAGAAATCGCGTCTTTGCAGTATTCCAAACGACATGCTGCTATCATCTGTAGGCACAAGGCTATGTCCCACGACGATGGGCACCTTCTTATGTACCACTCTAAAACGAGCACTGTCTTGTGATATCTGCATGGTCGGCGGGGGTTCGATTCGTGCAAGCAAGAACTACTTGGGCAGGTCAAGCTTTACATATGCCGATTTAAAAGCGGAAATGCCATTTAACACTATGATAGCAGTGTTAGATCTCCCTGGGAAAGTCTGTGCGGAAATGATTCAATACACTCGCAGCTACGCTCTGCAAAACCCACCGGTTGCCAAAGGCGGTTACATTCAGACTGACGATCTTGTGGTTTGGGATCGGGATGCAAATGCAGTGATCGAGATTAATGGTGCACCTTTGCAGCCAGACAAAATTTATCGCGCATGCATTAATCAAGGCATGCTCGATGGTCTAGATGACGTGGTGCCGTTGATGCAATGGAAGCGTTCGTGTCCCCACACTGACACCAACGCCCATAAGCATCCTGAAGCATCCGTAGAAGCTAAAGAATGTATTGTTTCGTACTTTAGCATGAGCATGATCTTTGGAATACTGCACAGCAGTATTTCCAACTTACAAACGGTGTTTTCTAGCGCACAAGGCAAAATTACAAAATCTGAATTACTAACCTTCTTGAAGAACAACCCTCAGCTAGAAGAGCAGGATGGCCGATCTCCTGAAACTACGAACATGCTTGTAAACAATTTATTTGCAACCATGGATCTGAATGCAGACGGGGAAGTAACATTCCATGAAGTCGACATATTGTGCAACTTTTATATACAGAATATTATTTTCGCGAAAGTTCACGAAAAGGACGTGATAAGCATCGAAGAAGCCGTGACAGCATTGGACGCCTGGATCGCGGAAGATCACACCATGGATAAGGAGTGGTCTGAGCATGCAAAAGATAAATTGAAGCGCGAGGCTTTACGCATGGACTTGAACAACGATGGCTTCATTTCAAGAATTGAATACGACACGTACCTGCAGGGCAGGGGCAGTGTGCTTACGCAGCAGGCTCATAAAATCAACATATAACATACGTAGCACACTTAAAGCACTTATCTGTTTTTCTCCAAGCAAGATGGCTTGTTGCATAGTTACATATACGCCTAAATTTTATTAATCATATATGATAAAACATCTCATTTTTTGAACTAAGGTATTGAACAAGATAATAATGCATGGACGTCCAACTCGTTTACTTCATTCCCTTAGATGCAAACATGCAGTTCTATACACATGAACCTTTAAGGTTTACGCCATTAGTAACGTGAAGGTTACCTTAATATAATTCTCAAATTAATTAGTATTTACACAAGGCGATTGCGAAACACAACAACCGCTCGAAAGTCTTTACAATATCTAATTGTGCACTAACCGAGATGGGACAGCTCCATGAAAAGTAGCTGTTCAATAAGAGGCGCATAATGGGCTTTGCTATCACCTAAGATAGCTCTCATTTTGCGTTTCTTTTCAGCTTCGAACGACTCATCCATAGATTGCACCTCATCGTGTTCTTTGAGGTAATCGTAAGCGTCCTGGAACGCCGCCCGTCCTAAAGCCTCGATGCAGCGCTGCCGTAACCTCTCAATACGCTCCCCAAGCTTTCCAGAAGGCGATGGTGCATCCTGCAAACCAGCGTACGGAGACACTTTGACCGCCAATGACGGCTTCAACCCCTTGCGTGGTGTGCTGTCAGAGTCGGCTTCGCTGACTAACGCAGCCTCAGACAGCCCGAGGCCTATTCCTCGGTCGGCGCGCGGCAGCGGCAAAGGAGCATCGTCGTCGTCCAGATCGTCTGGACCGTCGTACAAGTCGTCGTCCTCGGGATCGACGTCCGGGGCGGCTGACAAAATTTTATCAGAAATACGCACGCCTGGTACATGGTTAACGGCTGCCCCTGCACTTTTGACGACGTGACCATTATCACCTTGGTAGAATAAGCCAGAAAACGACCGGCTTACGGTCTCTTGTAGGTTCTTCTTAAGCTCTTCGCAGCGCACGGTTGCCATGCTGAGCTGGCCTTTTAACTCCTCCTCTCGGGCAGCGATATCCTCGTCTTCCTCATCGTCATCGTGCACGCCCTTATTACCCAGAAGGTCTTCTAAATCACTATCACTACCGTCTTCGGGGCTAATGTCGCCCGCTGCATCACTATCCCCACTAATGCCGCCATGTGCATGAAGCTGCGAGTAGCTGGGAGGTCCGCGCTCGCGCACACCGGCTCCTGCGGCATCAGTAAACCGGCTAGACGGCTTGTCCTTAGTCGCTTGGTGCAAACGTGCAGTCAGCTCATCCAAATCCATACCTCCCGCTCCTTCTCCGCCACGTGCAACGGGACGAGCTTGACCGATCCCATCCCCCGCCGCGTCCTTGGCTTCTTGTCCCGTGGCCAACACCCTGCCTACACTATCCCGATACATATTATCACGCAGATTGGAAGCGGCCATGCGAATGCGGCGGTTATCTGCTTCAGCTGCACGCAATGCATTGATGCGGTCTGTTTCTTCCTTTGCTTGCTTTTCCTGCTTGCGCAGCATGACTTTGTCACGGGCGGACAGTTCACCATCCGTTACATCATCGGCTCCTTGAAAGTAACGTTCGTTATTGCTGCCCTTGGAAGGGCTGAAAATGGTATCTACATCTTTATCTTCTCGCTCAGCAAGCGCTGTCCGATCAAGATTGAATTTAGGCTTTATGCTATCAGCTGCAGCTTTGGCACGGGCTTGTGCCTGGGCCTCAGCCAGCTTTGCCGAGCGCTTGTCTAGCTCTAATTTGTCGCGCTTCAATTGCTCGATCTCTTCCCGCTGTCTTGCGCGCTCTCGCTCTCGCTGCTGCTCACGACGAGACGCTGCTTCCGCTTTGGCACGCAATAGATCCAGTTGCTGCTTTTCCGCCGCCTCTTTGCGCGCTCGCTGCTCCTCTCGTTGTCGTGCTTCTTCCCTGTTCCGGGCTTCAAGACGAAGATCTTCTCTACGCTTTTGCTCTGCACGCTCTGCTTCTGCTAGACGATCTTTCTCTTCACGAAGCTTGCGCCTGCGATCTTCTTCGGCAGCAGCAGCCTTGGCAGCTAGTGCATCTTTCTCCTGCTTGTCCCTCTGCTCACGCTGGAGCATGCTCTGATCACGATCGCGTGCACTGTAGTCTCCTCCAGGTTTTGCAGCTATAGGCTTGCCCCCATAGCCATAACGCTCTGCTGCCTTAAGTTTGCTTCGCTGCTCACGCTCTTGTTTGAGCTTTTCTAGTGCCGCTTCAATCATCTGCTTGTGCTCCTCTTCCCGCCGCAGCGCTCCTGCCTGCTCCTTCGCTTTGCGCTTGACATCCAAGGGGTTGACCGGCTCTTCTTTCTTGGCCGTTGGGTGTAAAATTTCATTGACCTCTGCTTCCATATTTAGTTCTTTAAGTTGTGCACGCAGAGAGAGCATATTTGCGTCGCTTTGTAAATTGGCCGGACCGCTCGCTCTGGCACCTACCGCTGCGCGAATGATCATGGTGCCTTCTCCCAGGGCTGTTGAAGGGCGAGATACAATATCAGAAAAGAAGTTGATGATATGCTTCTTGATGAAAGGCTTTCGCAAGATCTGGTCCAAGTCCGGACGATTATTCGGGTTTACGTGAAGCATTTGGGCAATCAAGTCACCTAGGTGCTTGGTGTATTTGGAAGATATAGGAGGATATCTGCCTTTAATAATTTTTTGAGCCAAGTTTCCAATTGAATTGGCGTCAAAGGCATGGTTAAGAGTAGTCATTTCGTACAGGACACATCCTAAAGCCCAGACATCACTTTTGTAACTGTAGGGCTTGTTTTTGAAAATTTCAGGAGACATGTAGTACGGCGTACCAATGCAAGTCTGAGCAAAGTCCATTGTTCCATCCAAAACTTTAGATATGCCTAAGTCGCCGAGCACTAGTCGGCCATTTCCCAATAAGAAAACGTTTTGCGTTTTTAAATCTCTATGGAGCACTCGGTTCTGATGCATGTAATGTAATCCCAAAGCCATTTGGACGAAATAATGCAAAATTTTGCTCTCAGAAAACAAATTGCGCTTTGCGGCCTTGATCTGAGAAGCTAAATCTCCGCCATCGCAATATTCCATACAAATGCATAGAGACTCTCCATTGCGGCTGAGAAAGGAGTCCATATACCGCACTATATTGGGATGATTCAAGCGTCGCAACAGGTCCACCTCCATGCGAGTAGCCTCTCGCTCTTTTTTCGGTATGTTTTTTATCTTAATGATTTTCACGCAAACTAACGCACGCCTCACTTTATCTCGCATGAGGTACACTTTACCGAAGCTGCCTTCCCCGAGAATTCGAATGGCATCATATTTTTCGCTAGCTGCGGACATATTTTTCACAGAGCCTCAGCACTTAGCTGGATAGGCTGGTAGTAATAGTTCACACAAACAACCCGCCTTAACACAATCACTTCCTCTATCTGTTCATTAATCGTGTCACCGTGCGGCCTCAAGAAGATGGTCGACTTCAGAGTCTGCAGTGCGGGGAAAGCGCAAAGTCTTTAAAAAGAAATCATTGGATTGCACCTAAGTTTCATTAATTTTTGAATAAATCCCTTTCGCTCTCATTAATTTGTGCATTTACTCCTCGGGCATCAATGTCATCAGAGGACCAGGAGCTTGAATGCCGCGTTTGCCGATCTGGTGGACTGCCGATGTATAAGCCTTGTCGATGTAGTGGCTCCATACAATATGTGCACGAAGAGTGTCTGCAACAATGGTTAAAGCATTCGGGAAAGAATTCTTGTGAATTATGTGGAAATACTTATGAATTCGAGCCAAATTACAAACCTGGTACACCAGATATTATCGAAAACACATTATTAGCTAGCTTTCTTACCAAAAAACTAGTGACATGGTTTATACCAACAGCTTTACATTGGATCTGTGCAGTGATCACGTGGTTGATCGTGATGCCTACTGCCACGAGCTGGATTTACCGTATGTGGATGCGTGAGTGGCCTAATGAGAAGTTGTGGAGCTTTTTTTCTAACCGCTTGTTACGGGAAGTTTTGAAAATCGACGCAATAAGCGGTCTTGTCATTACATTAGCTATTGGTGCACAATTCATGGTGATGATGAGCTTTATTGATTTTCTGCGATTGTTTTGGGTTCAGAATGGAGATGGTGATATGCAACTGCAATTTGGCGCGCCGAGGCAAGGCGCCAGACAGCAACCTGGTCCACAGCAGGCACAACAGGAGCAGCAACACGCTCGGGAGGCCGTTGCAGGAGATGTGCGGGAGGCAGCTCTGAGGAACGTGCAGCCGGCGCCTGCCGTTCTTGCCAGAGAAAGGCCTCCAGTTAGGGAACAGCTTCATCGAGGTCGCAATGCTTTGCATCTAGGCACCGATCAAGTTGCAGATTATGGTGGGCAGGCCGGTGCTGCAAGTGACGAAGAGGAGAGTTCTGAGGTAGAGTCGATTTGGTCCACTGACGAGGAGGTAGATTTTGATGGCGCAAGTTTTGCAGGTGAAGTAGAGGAAGAAGAAGACTTCTTAGCCGATGCCCCTGACCATATACAAGAGGAAATCGACGAAATCTTGGGAGAAGAGTTGCCACAGGACCCTGCAGCCCCACCAGCCGATATTCGTCAAGTGTTATTAGAGGTGCTCGGGATGCGCGGGCCATTCATAACATTGCTACGTAATGCAGCATGGCTTATTGCGTTTAATGGAGTCTTCATTGGTTTTTTTGCTGCAATGCCGCGCTTCTTGTATAATACTTCTTATAGCCTGACGTCATTAACGATCAGCGAAATTCTGTCCATAAGTAAAATTCAGGAAATCTCAACGGAGTTTCAGAAGTTCTGCTTGCAAGACTTCAACCTTGTTTGGCCAGCCATTACTGCTACTTCTGCGATATCTACTTTCATCAAGTCTGCAGAAGTGTGGGCTGGGCAGAACGACATTGCATTGCACATTCATGACGTGCTGGAGCTCATGCTGGGATATCTCGTCCTGGTGACTTCCGTGTTTATTTCGGAGCGTATTTTGAGCAATTTACCTGCATCAATGAAGTCTGCCAACTGGATTGTTCAAATTGCTGACGTTGCTGCTGCCGTGGCAACTGTAATAAAAGTGGGATGCTTGTTGCTCGTGCGTATTTTCGTTTTGCCAATTTTTTTAGGGACCTGTATTTTATTAGGTTATAATTATTTGGCTCATTTTTCGCAGGACCAGTGGAGCCAGTTTGCAGCGGGAAACTTTGTTGGGGTATTTGCACTGACTTGGGTGCTAGGCATATTTTATCTGCTCACCATCACGCTTTCTGTGCTGCAGTTGCGGGAGGTGCTGCACCCGGATCTGCTCTCCAAGTTCATTCGACCACAAGAAGCCAATATCGATCTCCTTTCCAGTCTGATATCGGAGAGTGCATGGACACACATGAAACGAGTTTGTATTTCATTCCTGGTATACTTTGTACTGCTTTTGGCGCTGGTTTATTTGCCTATTTATATACTATCGAAAATCTTCTCTCCCGAGACCTGCCGCATTCGTTTCTGGTACGGAATCACGGAATTGCAATTGCCACTGGAAGTTGCCATTGCTCACATAATGGTTTTGGGAGCATTGGAAAGGAAAAAGAATGTACTGGGCAAGATTCAGTACCGTTGGCTCGTGCCGATGTGTGAATACCTAGGCTTGACTCGATATCTGCTGCCATGTCCGGCAATTTGGCATCGCCGCCCAGATTCAGCAGGCAACGCTATTGCCAAGACTGATCCTGCAGGAAATATATTGGCGCGTGCCCCGCTACGTCGACCTCCGGCAGGTTGGGACTCGCGAACATATGCAGCGTCCGACCGTTGGGCTTGGAACAATGAACCTATGACTCCGCTAGAAGCGTCATTGGCCCCGCGAGTTAAACCTTCATTTTGCCAAGCTCGCATCTGCATGCTATTGTTTTTGGCGTGGTCGACGTGCATGGTCATCGAGCTGCTCATATTTATCATTCCTCTAAGTTTAGGGCGGTTCACGTTTCAAATGTTGCGAATCCCTTCGCGCTTTCAACACGATCCGGTTGCTATGATGATCGGTCTCTCGCCTTATTTGGTGGTGCCAGATCTTATGCGCTCTTACTCGACATGGAGTTGGGCACTGAAAAATATTGGACGCTTACCGCTGCGTGTACTCGGTATGATTTTGGTTGCCATACCGGCAATATTATTCGCTATGATGGCGACAGGCTCCTCGTTTACAGTGTTGATAGATGGTCGTCTTCCAACAGAGGGCCAGCTAAACGGACCAGCCTTAGTGATAGGAGTGACATTGTGGTATCTGGTTGTCGCAGTTGCTAAGGTAGGACTACTGTCCTATGCATCCGCAGCAATGGGATTCGAGAGCCCTCTGCTTCCACTGGAAGTACTGTGGGCGCGCTTCACAGAGGACTTTTCTAACTACAAACTAGCAGTTTCGTCTGGCGTGCTTAATGAAGACTTGCTTACAAGAGAAAATGCACCGCAGCTCAACTTAACAGCTAGCAATTATTTGCCTATTATTCAACAAACCTGCATTCTTGCTCCAGTGTTCTGCACTTTGAAATACTCGGTAGGGCCACTTTATTTCGTCGGTTTGATAAGCCAAAGCGAACAAGCTGTAAATACAGCGCAGCAGATATGGGGGCGATGTCAAGCTAGCCCCTTTGCAGGTTTTTGTGGCACAGAACCCTTGGAGCTTATGAATCGCTCTGCGCTCTTCGGCATGCTCAGTGTCCAGATTTTGGCTGTAATGAAGACATTATTACTGCGATGGCTGAATAGCGCTCGCAATGTTGCTCGTGATGAGTATTATTTGTTGGGGAAACGCTTAAAAAATTATATTGCGACCGAGCCCAGCTCCCAGTGACCCCTATGCCAAACTCATGAAGAAGAGATTGGGAAAAGTCGGGCTAAAGAAAGCACCATCAATATCTGGTAGCTCAGCATAAAAGATATTTGCGAGTGTTTGGAATTAGGTTAACTTGCCCGCATTTCGTATTGAGCATACGAAATCAGAATACTCGTAAAATCCAGTTTTTTAGAGATCGCAGCAGCAGCTGAAGGCGACGTCGAATTATTGTTCATTCTGTATTTAGTCTTAAATTAAATCACCAATAGTAAATCAACAATACTACGCTACCTTGCGCAACAAAGAGGATGCTTACGCACGCACTATCTAGTAGATGGGTACCGACATACTCAGGGCTGTTATTGTGAACAGTAATGTAATGTAGCCTATATATTAAGGATCCCTGGTATGGCCTCACAGTGCGTCAGTGCCCTCGAGGGCGTGACCCTCACGAGCGGTCGACCGTATATTGCAGTGGGTTTATATCTCACAGTGTAGTTTATCTTATGATCTTTAGGTTTCTAAGCAAGTGTTTTTATTTATTACATTATCATATTCTGCATAGTCGTGTTCGAATCATATCTTTGATATCCTTACAGTAAATTTACTCCTTGATCAAGAGTAATTTTCTCATCGATATTGATATCCGCAGCTCACGTGATTTGAGGGGCGTGATTGTATCATTGCAACAAAAAAGTTCATTAAACCTTTCCTTTTTTCCGACTTGATGTCCAGGAAAGCTAAGAAACAAACTCTCGCCCCTCGAGTTGATGAGGTGGTTAAAGCTCCCGCGGCCTCAGGTAGCGCATCGTCCGAAGATGAAGAGCTACGAAGCTTGGATTCGGTGCCCGATCTGATCCCGACACCGATGTCAGTGAAAGATCGCATGTCGACTCATGAGAAGAACTTGGAGTGCATCGTGCAAATGACGGCCATGATTGAGGCGCGCTTGGACTCGGTCAGTCCAGCGCTTGTGAAACTCACGTCAATGAAGGCCCCGAAGATACTGAACCCTGCTCGCGAGAGTTCGGCGAAAGCCAATTCTTCCCCATCCAAAATTGAATCACCCGGGGCGAACTTTGAGGCCCGTTCCGCGCCCTCTAGTGCAGACAGATTGCGGATGACATTGGGTCTCCCAGCCTGTGACGAATCAAGCGCCCCGATGAGAAACTTCCAAGTGATCACGGCGTCTTTGGTGCCATTTGATCTAAAAAAAATCTCCCAGAAAAGCGTTCATTCCTGGTTTCATCGCGCGACCACTCTAGAGCAGCAGATACCAGGTTTTCCTCACGGACTATCCTTGACCGACAAGGTTGTCGAAAAGATCGTTCTCGCATACGAGAACCACGCATGCGAAAGCGTCCCAAAGGAAGAATCTAAAATGTTCCCGGCTATACCGTTCTGGATTTCTCATGCTGATGCGAGAAACCTGCCTCTGGAAGCCTTGCATAAGTGCCTACTCTTCGCCATTAAGGGAACTTCACAAATACCTGAGGAAAGTATACAGACAATCCCTGAGGAAAGGATTTATGAGGAGCTCAACGCCATCAAACCTAAGGACAAAAGCCACAATTCTCTGGAATTCCTGTCCAAAAGAGCACGCAAAATCCTGAGCAATCAACCGGATTCAAATCTGCTACCCGCCGTAAATGCTAATGTCATAAAGATTCTCAAAAGAAAACTAACAAGTGCCATGCCTGACGCGTATGAGCATAAATGGCTGGTATTCATGAGCAATGGAGAAAACGATTTCGATGAGAACAACAAACCGAGTAAATCGCCTCGAGCGATGCTTTTTCTGCTGAACCGGCTGCTTCAGTTTTACGACACTAATGCCGCGAACGCAAAGGTGTCTTCCTCCGTCAAGAAACCAAAAGTTGGGAAGAAAAAGAATAGACAAAAAGCAAATCCCTGGACTTAAAAGGCATCGTCGTGAAAGATTTGGAGCTTGAACACTTCAAATCCATCTGTTTTGATGACAACAGAATCGTGATTTTATCTAACATCTTTTAGTCTTTTCTCTGTAAGAGT